>ULXO01005050.1_pt1 | contig 27188 bp, 25 predicted proteins | sample 1961391 | NCBI WGS metagenome assembly ULXO01 (sample SAMEA4835841, study PRJEB28245) | human gut metagenome | biome: gut microbiome; material: fecal sample | place: Denmark | collected 2008 | reverse complement strand
TAAGAAAGAAGGTATTTCTTATGAAGCTTCAAAGTCTGAAGGTAAGTTAAATGTTAAATTAAAATATATAAAAGAAAAAGAATATATATTAGATAATTTATTTATAGAAAAATCTAATGATGGAATAAATATTAATTTGCTAAGTGAAGATAAAGAAAATAATTATGGCACTATTGATTTATCTAAAGAATATAGTGAGAAAAAAATAATAAAAATATTAAAAAAAGCTGATTATACATGTAAAAAGTGAAAAAAAGTTAAAAACTCGAAAAAAGTCGAAAAAATGCTTGATTTATTGATTAAAATATAGTATCTTATTAGTGGAAGTACTCAATAAGAACTTCCCTTATTGTTTAAAGGACACGGATCTTACCCACTGTGTTCTTTTCTATTTGAAAAAAATCATACATTAACTTGTATGATTTCTTTTTCTTTTATAAACTTTACCTCCTTTTAAATCAATGTTAGACTTCTTTTCTAAAAAGTCAGTTAACGCTTGTTTTAAAATTTCCATACTACTACTTTACCTTTTATACTATTTATAAAATAGAATTGCTATATATTTTACGTAATATGTTATAATATTTTTATAGAAAGGAAAATACTTATGAAAAAGATATTTATAGCATTATTAACACTTATAATTACGGCTTTAATATGTTTATTATCAGTTAGTTTTTGTATTAAAGATATAATAGTTGATACTTTATCTAAAGAAGTTGTTTCTTTAGAAATAAAAGAAAAGGTTACAAGTGAAATAAAAAAGGAATATACTGATATAGATTATGATACCTTAAGCAAGGTAGGAGACTCCATCCAAACTAGTAGTGAGGTATATAATATAACAGATAAGTATTTTGATAACATAATAGAATCTGTTATTAAAGGTGACGATGTAGACGTTCCTAAAACAAAAGAGGAAATATTAAACTTAATAAATGAAAATGAGGGTATACTAACAAAAAATGGAATAGAAGTTTCTGATTCTAAAAAAGAGGAAATTGCAAGTGAGCTATCTGATGGTGGAAAATTAGATAAGATATATAAAAACGTTAGAAATAGTGTTAAGAAAAATTTAAGTACTAAGGAAATAGAACTAGTTAAAATGTATGATAGGATGACTAAACCTTTATTTAGATGGATTATCATAAGTATTATCTTAATTGCAACCATATTAATTGCGGTTTTAAAGAAAACTTATTACAGATGGACTCTTAACCTTGGCGTAAGCTTCCTATTATCAGGTATAGTTTTAGCTCTTTTAACCCCTTTAATAACGGATGATTTATCTTATCGTATAACCGAAAAAGTAATAGGAAAAGCATCTAGTATAAACGTAAATGCTTTAACTAATATTGGATACGGATTTTTAGCTATATGTGCTTTATTAATAATAATTTATGTTATTGGAAATAAAATAACGGGGTATAAGGAAAGAAAAGAAAATTATTAAACGAAAAAGATGCTACAGACTAGTTATAGCATCTTTTATTTTTTTAAATACGTTGCCTAATTTATCATGGATTACTATATCTGCTTTATAATCACTTTTTGTTTCTTCTTTATTAATTAAGATGATATGTTTTCCATTAAAATAATTAATTAAAGAGGCTGCCGGGTATACCAAAAGACTGGTTCCTCCAATTATCAACGTGTCAGCTGATTTTATCTCATTTATAGCCTTATCTAATGTTTCATAATCGAGTGGTTCTTCATACAAAACAACATCAGGTTTGATTATGCCACCACAACTGCATAATGGAATTTCTTTGCTTTCTAAAACGTATTTTAAATCATATTTTTTATGACACTTTGTGCATGTATTTGAGTAAACTGTCCCGTGAAGATTTAAAACGTTTTTTGAGTGTGCCATCTCATGCAAACCATCTATATTTTGAGTTATTATAGAAGATAGTAATCCCTTTTCTTCCATAAGCGCAAGTGTTTTATGAACTACGTTTGGCTTATATCCTGTTGGGTTTAGTTTTTCTCTATAAAACTTGTAGAAATATTTTGGATTAGTATAAAAGAAATGATGGGATAAGATTTCTTCTGGAGGAAAGGCATATTGTTCACTATATAATCCATCCTTACTTCGAAAGTCCTTAATTCCACTTTCTGTTGATACTCCGGCACCACCAAAAAATACCGTTTTTTTAGATTCTTTAATTATCTCTATTATTTTTTCTATATCATTCATAATTATCACTACCTAATTTTATTATATAATTTAATAAATTATAAGTAAAGCGTTTAGATATAAGACAAACACCAGGAAACGTTGGTATAAATGAAATGCATAATTTAAATTAATAAATACAAAATCAATTGACTTAAATATTTAAATATGTTAATTTAAATTCAGTAAATGAAGAAAGGTGTGTGATTAATATGAAAATAAGATTTACTAACAAATTTATAATAAGCAGGGTTAATCACGCAGTATTTATGTAACTTTTTTATAAATATGAGTGTTTGTTTAATCTTGCTTAGAAAAATAAAGCAAGATTTTTTCTTGCCTAAAAAGGGAAGGTGATTTTAATGATGGAAAATAAAGATAAGAAAAAAAGTATAAAAGAATTTAAAAATATATATAAACTGATAAAAGAAGATAAAGGAAAGATGGTATTTGCATTTATTTGTGTGTTTTTAAGCTCTATGCTTTCAATAACAAACGGATGGTTGCAAGGTAAAGTAACTGAAGAAATAGTAGCTAAAAACCTAAAAACATCACTTATTTTCTTGCTTATATATTTTATTATAGACATATTATTTAATAACTTTTTAAGTAATATAGGTGTTATGATTTCAAGCAAGATAGAGGCAAAACTCTCTAAAAAGTTAAGTATCATGGTTTACAAAAAATCTCTTAACTTGCCAGCTTATGCTTTTGAGGAAAAAACAAGTGGTGAGTTAATAAATCGTATAACATCTGATACAGAAACTTTATCAAATACGTTTAATAGTATTATTCAAACTCTTATAAATGCATTTGGATGTTTACTTATATTGATTTATATATTCTTTAATTCAATTGTTGTTGGAATGGAAATAGTTATATTTTTAATAGTTATTTTTGCAATAACAAAAATATTTAATCCTAAGATTAAAAAAATAAATCAAGAATTAAAGGCTAAAAAAGATGATTATACTGCACTTTCTGCAGAATCTATAAGAGGTATTAGAGAGATTAAAACTTTAGGTATAAAGAAAAATTTAATAAGTGAAATATCATCTTTAAGAGAGTTGATTTATAAGAAAGATACTGAAGATATAAATTTACACAGAACTTATTCAATTATTATGTGGGCAATCAAAATATTATTAGAGTCACTTGTATTTGCAACTTGTGTTATTGGTATTTACTTAGGTAAAACATCACTTGGATTTTTTATGGCTATGACTTGGTATGTTTACAAATTTACTTGGCTAATTGATAATTTAACTAATATGAATAGAATGTATCAAAGATTATTTGTATCAATAAGAAGAATAAATGAGATAATAGATAACACGTTATACGAAGATGATAAATTTGGCACTTTATCTTTAAAAAACATAAAAGGTGAAATAAGGTTTGATAACGTATCTTTTGGTTATCCTAATGAAGAGACTACTTTAAAGGATTTTTCTGTTTCGTTTGCACCTAATAAGAAGATAGCAGTAGTAGGTAAATCTGGACAAGGTAAGTCAACACTATTTAACTTAATAACCAGAATATTTGATGCAACAAGTGGGAATATATACTTAGATGATGTTAATTTAAAAGATTTAAGTGAAGAGTCCTTAAGAAGAAACATATCTATAATAAGACAAGAACCATTTTTATTTAATAGAACTATTAAAGAAAATTTTACAATTGTTAAGCCTGATATTACGCTAAAGGAAATAAAAAAATATTGTAAGATGGCATACTTAGATGATTATATTGAAAGTCTTCCTGATAAATATGATACTAAGTTAGGTGAAGGTGGTGTTAACTTATCAGGTGGTCAAAAACAAAGGCTTTCGATTGCAAGGGCACTTGCTAAGGAAAGTAAAGTAATCTTATTTGATGAAGCGACAAGTGCACTAGATAATGAATCACAAGGCTACATAAAGAAAGTTATAGATTCTTTAGTAAAAGATCATACTATAATAATAATTGCACACAGACTATCAACAATAATAGATTCAGATATTATATACGTTGTTGATGATGGAAGGGTAAGTTGCTTTGGAACGCATGAAAGTCTTTTAAAAACAAGCAAAATATATAAGAGTTTATATGAAAGCGAAGATAAAAATTAATCTTCGTTTTTTTGTATATTTACGCTTTATTTTACATAAAATAAAATGTATAAATATTTTTAGCACTCTTGCTTGACAAGTGCTAAAAATAGTGGTATAACATAATTAGAAAGGAAGATGAGATATATGAGTTTAATCCCAAGAAATTATTTCGGTGATATTTTTGAAGACTTTATGCCAAGTACAAAGGAAGATAATATGAAGTGCGATATTTATGAAAAGGACGGTGCTTACAATATTGAAATGGACGTTCCAGGATTTAATAAGGATGAAATAAAAATCGAAGCTAAGAAGGATTATTTAACTATAACTGCTGAGAAATCTGATGAAGTAAATGATGAAGATAAGGACAGAAACTACATTCATCGTGAAAGAAGTTATGGTAAGTATCAAAGATCTTTCTACTTACACGATTTAGATTCTGATAAAGTTGATGCAGAATTTACTAACGGAGTACTAAAAATTACCGTTCCTAAAAAAGACGAAGCAACTGAAAAAAAATACATCGAAATTAAATAATAACATGAAGGTGCTAGAGGTAGCATCTTTTTTTGTTGTAATTTGATAAAAACTATGCTAGAATATGTAGCTGATGTAGTATTAAGTAGTAAAAATAAAAAATATTTTAGATGAAGTTATATATGGAGATATGGGGGAATTATGGCAAAAAAAGAAAAAATAAATAAGGAACAAGAAGAGTTAAAGCAAAGAAGGCAGTATAATATAGATCACAATTTACCTTCTGAAGAATTAAAAGACATAAGAAAGAATTTGTGGTTACACAATACTTTGTATAAAATAATGAGTCTTTTTAACACAATTAGTGGATTTGAAAAAGATTTTGAAAGATATAAATTTAATTTTAATGGTAGACCAATTATTTTTGCTTTTAATCATGTTAGAATGCAAGATATAGCAATTGAAATGGAGGCCATAAAAAATCATATGGTATTATTATCTGGTGATTTTAAAAACGTCCATCCGGATATTTCAGGTAAATTATTAGAAAAAAATGGTGTAATTTATTTTGATATGAAAAATCCATATGATAGCTCTGAATTAAAAGAACAAAGAAAATATTTAGAAGAGGTAGAAAGCTATTTAAATGATGATTTAAGTGGAGTACTAAAAGAAGAATATAATAGGGCAAAAGGTGAATATGAAACCAATTTGAAATCACTTATAAACGATAGACATAATGTTAAAAAGGTTATAAATGATGTATTACAATCTGGGTATAATATGCTATGGTTTTATGAGGGATCTTGGAATTTATCTGAAAATAAACCATATTATGAAGGTTATAATTACATGGTAGAAGCTGCATTAAAAAACAATGCAATAGTAATTCCTGGAGCATTTGAAATAATAGATATACCAGGTAAGAGAAAAAGACGAGCAATAGTAAGATTAGGAAAACCAATTGACTATACCAAAATGTATGATATTAATACTCTTACTAAAGAAGAGAAAAATGAAGGATTAGATTTAATAAAAGGCCAAATAGGAGGATTGTTATTTGATATATGGGATAAGTACTCAAATGTTTCAAGAGAAAATTTAGAAGAAAAATATGTCAAAACTCTAACAGCTAAAGATTATTTTGTGCCTGATTATAAAAGAAAAAGCCCACTTATAAAATGTTTTGAAGAATATATGAACAAGGTATTAAGTGAGTGGAAATTTAGTCTGGAAGATATAGAAGAAAAACATTTTGTTGATAAAAACATAGTAGAACAAAGCAAGGCTTTTGAACACCTTGATAACTTAAATTTAAATAAAAATAATGCATTTTTATTATCAAAGAGAAATCATCATTAATTTGATGGTTTTTTATTTGCAAAGAGGCTCATTTTCATGTTATACTCTAGTTATAAAATAGGAGGCTTTTATGAATAACTTATATTTTCCAATATGTGCAGTACTTATAAACATTTTAATTGTAGTAGTATTTTTTAGTAAAAAAAGAATTCATAGTGATGAAACAAGAGCATATTCTAACCTTATAATAATTGCGTTGTTAGAGTCCTCTTTAGCGTGCCTTTTAGTGGTATTAATGAACCTATATGGAATTCCTAAGTATATCTATAACATCCACAGAATAGATTATATTTTAATATTGTTTTGGGTATGGGCGTTATTTAACTATGTGCTTATAGTTTCTGTTTATAATAATAAAAAGTTAAGAGGGGTAATTCAAAAGTCTACTTTTATAGTAAATATTTTAGTTTCAATTTGCTTTTTCTTTTTAAACGTTAATGTTATAAACAAAGATGGAATAATTGATACTAATGGTAGTGCGATGAACTTACTTGTAAGCATGTTAGGAATTTACGTGATATTAATCTTGCTTCTAGTATTTAAATCATTAATTAAAAATATTAAAAGTTCTAATAACAAAAAATTTATACCATTATTTTTTCTGGCATTATTAGGAATATTGTCTCTTGTAATTAGAAGGTTTGCACCAGAAATATTATTAATTTCATTAGTTGCAGCATACGCTGATTTAATAATGTTTTTTACAATAGAAAATCCCGATGTAAAAATGATATATGAGCTTAACAGAAATAAAAAATTATTAGAAAGCATGAGTGAAGAAAAATCTAACTTTTTATTTAGTATGACTCAAGATACTAAAAAGCCTATTGATAATATTTTGGAAGTAAGCAAAATACTTTTAGACGATAAAAATAAGGAAGATATGAAAACAGGTATTAAAGTTATAGAAAATAATGCTAGAGGACTTAAAAACATCATTAATAACGTATTAGATATTTCAAATATATCATCTAGTAAGTTAGTTGTTTCAAACGAAACTTATAATGCTATTTCACTTTTAAATGAATGTATAAAGAAAATAGAAAAAGATGTTAATAAGAACGTTACAATAGAAACAGAAATAAGTAAGAACATACCAGATGAATTATACGGTGATAGCGTTAAGCTAAAACAAGTAATAATGAGTATTTTAATTAATGCTTCTAAGTATACTAAAGAGGGCTATATAAAGGTAAGTGCTAATGAAATAGTTAAGTATGATGTATGTCGTTTAATTATTGAGATAGAAGATACCGGATGCGGAATGAGTGTTGATAAATTAAATGAACTTTTAAAAACTAATACTGATTTAGAAGATACTGACCTTTTAAAACTTAATAGTTTGGATGTAGATTTAAAACTTGCTTTTAAAATAATTAGAAAATTAGGTGGTTTTATAAATATTAGAAGTGAAAAAGAAAAGGGAAGTACGTTTACTATAATTTTAGACCAAAAAATAAAAGTTAGTAAAGATTATTATAGCGAGTACATCTTTAATAAGAAAAAGGTAATGGTTGTAAGTGATAAATTACAAACTTTAAAAGATATAAATACTTTAGCTAGCAAGTATGACATAGAACTTTTAACTACAATGCATAGTAGTGATATTATAGAAAGAGTAAAAGATGGTGAGAGTTTTGACTTAATTCTTTTAGAAGATGATATGAAGCCTATAAGCGGTTTTGGTACGCTTGGAAAACTTCAAGAAGCAAAAGAAGGATTTAATGTTCCAACCGTTATAATGCTAAACAAGAACAAAGAATCAATAAAGGATCATTATGTTGAGGATGGATTTAGTAATTACATAAGAAAACAAAATCTAGAAGAAGACTTCGATAAAGTAATAAAAAAATATATATAAATAAGGTGCTTTTAGTATCTTATTTTTTCTTTTGTTATGATATAATCATTATAGAATAGGAAAAGAGGTTAGGTTATGACAGAACTAGAAAGATTAGATGGCTATTTTAGAGCGGCTAATTATATATCGGCTTGTCAACTTTATTTGCTTGATAATCCACTTTTAAAAAGACCACTTAAAGCATCAGACATTAAAAAGAAAATAGTAGGTCACTGGGGAACTGTTCCAGGTCAAAACTTTATTTATACTCATCTAGACAGGGTAATTAATAAATATGATTTAGATATGATTTATATATCAGGCCCAGGTCATGGTGGTAACTTTATGATTGCTAATACTTACTTAGAAGGTAGTTATACCGAAAAGTATCCTAATATTACTCAAGATGAAGTAGGCTTACAAAAATTATTTAAACAATTTTCATTTCCAGGGGGTGTTCCAAGTCATGTTGCACCAGAAACTCCAGGTTCAATTCATGAAGGAGGAGAATTGGGTTATTCACTTAGCCATGCTTTTGGAGCAGTTTTTGATAATCCAAATTTAATTGCAGCGTGCATAGTAGGAGATGGAGAAGCAGAAACAGGGCCACTTGCAACAAGTTGGCATGGAATAAAATTTTTAAATAAGAAGACTGATGGTGCAGTACTTCCTATACTTCATTTAAATGGTTATAAAATAAGTAATCCAACTATTTTCTCTAGAATGAGCAACGAAGAACTTGCTAGTTTCTTTTATGGATGTGGATATAAAGCTTATTTAGTAGAAGGCTCTGACGAACTTTTAATGCATAAAAAAATGGCATCAACAATGGATGCGGTAATTAATGATATTAAAGAAATCAAGAAATCAAATGATGATGAAAAGCCAAGGTGGCCAATGATTATTTTAAGAACTCCTAAAGGTTGGACGGGTCCAAAAAAAGTTGATGGTAAAAATATAGAAGGCTCTTTTAGAGCACATCAAGTTCCTGTTTCTATGGACAAAAAAGAACATATTAAAATACTTGAAGATTGGCTTAGAAGTTATAAACCAGAAGAATTGTTTGATTCTAATGGAAAATTAAAAAAAGAGTATGAAAGTGTTTGTCCAAAAGGTGATAAACGCATGGGTTCAAGTTTATATACTAATGGAGGTTACTTAAGAAAAGATTTAATTATGCCTGACTTTAGAAATTATAAAGTTGATGTTCCTTATCCAGGTAGTGTTAAAAATCAAGATATGCTTGTATTAAGTTCATTTATAAAAGATATATTTTCTCTTAATAATGAAAACAAAAACTTTAGAATTTTTGGACCAGATGAAACCATGTCAAACAGGTTATATGATGTTTTTGATGTAACTAATAGAGATTGGCAATTAGACATAAAAGAAAATGATGAATATTTATCTAAAGATGGTAGGGTAATGGATTCAATGCTTTCAGAACATATGTGTGAGGGAATGCTAGAAGGTTACCTTTTAACTGGTAGACACGGATTTTTTGCTAGCTACGAAGCGTTTATAAGAATTGTTGATTCAATGGCAGCACAACATGCTAAATGGCTTAAAGTATGTAATGAAATTTCTTGGAGAAAGCCTATTTCATCACTTAACTTTTTGTTAGCATCAAACGTATGGCAACAAGATCATAATGGTTTTACTCACCAAGATCCAGGCTTTATGGATCATATTGCAAATAAAAAGGTAGATGTTATTAGAATATATTTACCACCAGATGCTAACTGTTTGTTATCTTGTATGGACCATTGCTTAAAAAGTAAGAATTACGTAAACGTTGTAATAGCATCAAAACATCCATCTTATCAGTGGCTTAATATGGATGATGCCGTAAGACATTGTACTAATGGTATTGGTATATGGAATTTTGTTAGCAACGACGCTAATCCAGATTTAATAATGGCTTGTGCAGGTGATACGCCAACTATTGAAGCAATCGCAGCAACAAAGATACTAAAGTCTTATTTACCAGATTTAAAAATAAGATTTATAAATGTTGTTGACTTAATGAAGTTAGATTCTACAACTAACCATCCACATGCTTTAAATGATATAGCATACGATTATTTATTTACTAAAGACAAACCAATTATTTTTGCATTTCATGGTTACCCAACATTAATTCATGAATTAACTTACTTTAGACATAATCATAATATACATGTTCATGGATATGTTGAAGAAGGAACTATTACAACTGCATTTGATATGAGAGTTAAAAATAAGATAGATAGGTTTAACTTAGTAATAGATGCTGTAAATAACCTAGATTTAGGTAATATAGGTGAAAAAATAATTAGTGATATGAATAAAAAGATAGAAGAACATAATAATTATATTAAAGAGTATGGAGAAGATTTAGAGGAAATAAGAAATTGGAGGTTTTAACACAAATGTTAAAATAAATTGACAAAATTCCACCTTAAATTGCTAGACTTAAATAAGACTAAATGGTAATCTATTGTCATCAAATTTAAATTTGAAAAAAGGAGAAAGTGTTTTATATGAAATTTTATGAAAAGTTAATTATATTAAGAAAGAAAGCTTTGTTATCTCAAGAAGAACTTGCTGAAAAACTTGATGTTACAAGGCAAACCATTTCAAAATGGGAACTTGGTCAATCAAAACCTGATATTGATAAATTACAAATGATGAGTAAGTTATTTGAAGTTGATGTTAATACACTTACTAATGAAGAAATATCTTTAGAAGATAAGGTTGAAACAAAAGAACATAAAAATAATAAAAAAGAAGATGGTGATAGAAAGTTTATTCTATATATATTAATAATTATTTTTATAGCATCACTAGCATTTTTAACATATAGAGTAGGAACTGATATAAAAGCTAAAAAAGATGAAATAAAAGAAGAATTAAGAAAAGAAAAAGAAAAAGCTGAAAAGAAACAAGAAGAGGAAGAAAAAAAGCAACAAGAACTTGAAGATAAAATAAAAAAAGAACAAGAAGAATACCATGAAAATTTTAGCAAAGATAGTTTTAATAGTACTTTTGAAATAAATCAAGGAACAAAAAGTGGCATGTTTGCAAAGAGTCAAGTTGATAATATTATAAAGAATAATAAGAAAGATAAAGAACATTTAATTGAGGTTATATTTGATGGAACATCTTATGGAACTGATCCTTCAAATATAAGTAATGTAAAAAATAATCTTCGAGAATTTAATGGAAATAAATTCCAAGAATATGAAATATCACTAGATTATGATGATAATGGTTATGTAAATAAAGTAACCATAGAAACTAAATAGCGAGGTGGAATAGCAATGATAATAAATATATGTTTAATAATAGTTATAATAATAACAGGAATTCTACTAATAGATTATAACCGTTTTGTAAGAAAAAATAATAAGGTTAAAGAAAGACAGTCACATATTGATGTTTTACTTAATCAAAGATTTGATTTAATACCAAACATAGTAGAAACAGTAAAGGGCTATGCAAAACACGAATCAAGTACTTTAGAAGAATTAGTTAACTTAAGATCATCGTATAACAATAAAGGATTTAGTATTGAAGAGACAGAAAAAGTAGATAAAAAATTTAATAACATAATGATGCTGGCAGAAAGTTATCCTGATTTAAAGGCTAATACTCAGTTTCTAAGTCTTCAAAATAGTTTAAATGATATAGAAAATAAGCTTAATTATGCTAGAACTAGTTATAATGATGCTGTAACTTCATACAATAATTTAGTTGAATCCGTACCATCTAACGTAGTTGCTAAAATGTTTTCTTTTGAAAAAAAAGAACTATTTAAGATTGATGAAGAAAAAAAGGCTAATGTAAAGGTTAATTTTTAAAAATGAAAGTTAAGTTTGGGCTTAACTTTTTTTATGTAGTTTAATTTTAGTGTTAATTATATAATATGTAGTGTAGGAGATGATGTTATGAATAGTATTTTTAAATCTAATTTTGTGAAATTATTGATAAGTATTTTAGCCATTGTTACAACTGGTACTTTAATTTTTATATCTATTAATAATAAAGATAAGAAAACAGATTGGAAAGATAAGTATGTTATGTATTTAAAACAAAAGATATTTAACAATAATAATGAAACGTACGTGTGGCTTAATAACTTAAGTATGGAAGATATTCCAAGTTTAATTGTTAAAATTAAAAATGATATACACGTTGTTCAAATAAGTAATGGTTATGCCATAGAACCATTTACATATAATGATGCAAGTTTATGCTATATTTATTCTAAAGAAAGAAAAGGTTATAATTGGTATGTAAGACATATGGAAGATGGTTATGTTACGTATACTGATATTTCTTATATGTATAATCCAAACAAGCCAAATTATAGTTTCGTAGATTATAATAACTTTGATAATAACTATGTGTTAGATAAAAAAGAAGTTTCATACTACAAATTAGAAAAATCAAATTTTGAAGAAGAATTTATTCGTTATGCAGATAATTATAAACCTGAAAAAAATGTAACTAATTCTATAGATACTAGCAAAACGACAAGTACTACTACGAAAAATAGTACTTCAAAAGTTAAAGAAAGTACCCAAAAAATAATAAATTACAGGTAGGAAGTTATAGTTTGCAATACGGAACGTATAAGGGTATTGATTATTATTACACGGATGATGTTAATTCAAAGTATGAAATAACTATTAAAATTAAAAGTGATAACACTTATGAGATTTTATCAAGTAACTCTAATGCTATAACAAACTCTAACGGCAAAATAGAAATAATTAATAATACTTTTGGAGGAAGTAATAATAAGGCTATTAGATTAGGTGATAAATCATTTATCGTAGATAGTAATAATACAATTACTTTTTCAGCAGGTAGTGGCTCATCATTGTTTTTCCTTCTTTTTTTTATAATTAGATAGGCATTATATCATTATTATTAACATTATAAATTAACGTTTACAAGAGTCTGAAAATAGTCATTTTTTTAAACTTTCCTTTTTTGCTTGTAATTCTACAATTCAAAAAACTTTTCTCATTATGATGTTCAGATTACAAGCATTTATCAAAAAATAATTAACATAATAAAAAAGCTCGGAATATCCGAACGTCTTTATTTTTATAAAAGTTTTTCTGTCATATTGTATTTGAAAAGTCAACTATTATTTGTTGAAAATTATGATTTTTTCTTATTATGTTGTCTTTACTTTATCTATTTTATTTCTTTAATATTATTTAAAATTCCATTATAATAATAGTCTTCTTGTTTGAAAATAAAAAGTGGCGTAGTATCATTATTTATAAAAATCAGATAAACAAAATCTCCTTTTTCAACCTTTCTAAAAAAATCTGAATAAACAGGAAAATCTTTATTATATACTTTAGAATATTCTTTTAATGTTAGATAATGTTCTTTATCTGGATATTCATTGTCTTTGCTTAATGTTACCTCAATGTTAGTTATTTGATCTAAAACTACTTTATAATTCCTATTTCTTATTTTTTTTATAATTTGCTTTTTTTTATTCAATTTAATCAAAGGTAATAAATTAAACATTAAAGAAAATAAAATACAGAATATAAAATCACAGATTAAATTAAAAGTACTTAATTTATTAATATATATAAACGGTGATAATACTATTATTATTGATGCTATAACAAAGATTACTGTAAAAATAACATCTGTTTTATATCCTGTTTCACTTTCCAATAATTTTTCGTTAATTTCTATTTTTTCTTTTTCTCTCATATTTACCTCACTTTATTTCATTAATCCAATTAGGATTATATTTCAAATTTAATTCTTTATTAGTAGTTTTATTATAATACTTAGTAACAGATTCTTTAACTTCAACACCTGGTTTAAAACCAGCATTAATATACATATAACAAGCAATTATAATTGATATTAAAGAATAATTATCATTTTTTACATATATCTTATAATTATGTAAATCGTTATATATAATTTGCTCTGTATCTATTTGAGCTACTTGAATATCATTCATATAAATTGGACATTTAGATTCAGTTCCTAATCCAATACCATATTCTTTATAAATCTCATTATTGTAAATTAATTCGGTATATTCATAATTACCAAATAAACCGGTTTTTTTATTTGTTTGGTATATTTCTCCAACGTTCTTTTCAGATACAATTATTTGATATGGTCTGAACTTTTTATTTTTTGTTTTTGTAAATAAACCACCCGTATATTTTAATTCAAATGGTATATTATTAAAATTACCAATTAAAGAAGATTCCATTGAAGCTAACTTTCCTTTAACGTTAATTGAACCTAATATATTACCATTAGAAATTATTTCAAAATCTGCTTCATACATTTCTTTATTTTTTTGTCTTATATCTATCATCATAAATTATAACCTCCAATTTTTAAATTTTAATCCATCATCCGATAACATAAAATCTGTAAATACTGAAAAACTATCTTTTTTTATTTTACACTCATTTTTATTCTCCTAATATAATTTTATTATACATTATAAATAGGATGTAAATCAATTTAAAAATATATGTTAAAGTTAATTCCTTTGTTATATAATATTAATAGGAGAATGTTATGGAAAAGATATTTGATTACGTTAATAAATATGGAAATTATGATTTTGATGAAAAAGCACTTGGCGAACTTGATATGCTTATATTTTCTCATCTTTCTTACCTTGACTTATCAAAATTTAAGGATGGATTAATCTATGATATAGGATCAAGTTTAAAAAATTATGACGCATCTAATTTAGGTGATTCGGTAAAGACGGCCTATAAGTTGTTATCCTTAATATATGATAAAAAAAGATATAAAAACATAACCATGTTTAACTATAAATACATATTAACAGATGATGTTCAAGTTGGCATATTATCTTTAAGACTTTTAAATAATGATATTATAATAAGTTTTGAAGGAACTGATAACACATTTATAGGTTGGAAGGAAGACTTTGCGCTATCTTATGAATATCCAACTAAGTCACATCTAATCGCAAGCAAATACGTAAGTGATACATTAAATAAAAATAATTGTAACATTTATTTATGTGGACATTCTAAAGGCGGGAATTTAGCATTGGTATCAGCACTTAGACTTCTTCCGTCTAAAAAGGGTAAGGTAAAGAAAATATACTCATTTGATGGACCAGGGATCCCAGATGACATATTTAAATCCATGGATTACAATATGATTAAAGATAGACTTATTAACATAATACCTAATTATAGCATAGTTGGAGTCTTACTTTATCAGGAAAACTTAAATGTAATAAAAAGTGATGCAATAGGAATTATGCAACATGAAATATCGAGTTGGAAAATAGAAGATGATCACTTACTAAGATGTGAAGAATCTAGCTTGAGCAAGGAACTTGATGTTTCAATAAAAGTTTGGCTTATAAAAACAACTCGTGAAGAGCGAAGACAAATAATTGATGAAGTATTTGATATCTTTGTTAATTCTGGTATAAAAACAACAGATGATATAAAAGAAAATAAGATAAAATCTGTAAACATGATTTTAAAAAATTTAAATGGTTTTTCAAAGGAAACAAGAACTTTATTTAATAATTATATGAAGATGTTAATTGGTGAAGTGGGTACGAATATAATAAATGATAAAAAGAAAGTTATTAAAGAAAAAATAAGTGAGTTAAAGGATAAATACGATACTTAATATAAATGATTTAAATGGTAAATACACTTGTAAATAGTGTATTTTTTTTCTATAATATCATTGAGATGAGGTGTTAACTTTGAAAAAAACGGTACTTATAACAGGAGGTTCTAGAGGAATAGGTAAGGAAACTAGCATAGAATTTGCAAAAAACGGATATAACGTTGTAATAAATTATGTGAGTGACGAAAAGTCTGCGCTTTCCTTAAAAGAAGAATTAGAAGAAAAATATGATTCTGATGTTATGCTATGTAAGTGTGATGTATCAAATGAGATAGACATAAAAAAAATGGTAAATGATGTAATTAATTATTATGGAAGGATAGATGTACTTATTAATAATGCTGCTATTGCTTTAGATTGTGTGTTTGAAGATAAAAAGGTAAGCGATTTTAAAAAAGTATTAGATGTTAATTTAATTGGCCCATTTACTTTATCAAGAGAAGTTGGGAAAAACATGCTTGAACATAAAAGTGGTGTAATTATAAACGTATCTTCTACCAACGCGATTGATACATATTATGAATATGGCTTAGATTATGATGCATCAAAGGCAGCACTTATTTCTCTTACTCATAATCTATCTAAGCATTTTGCTCCTTACGTAAGAGTAAATGCAGTGGCACCTGGCTGGGTTAACACTGATATGAATAGAAACCTAGATGAAGACTACATAAAAGAAGAGGAAAAAAAAATTTACTTAAAGAGATTTGCAGAAGCTAAAGAAATAGCTAAAGTTATATACTTTTTAGCAAGTGATGATGCAAGTTATATAACAAACGAAGTAATAAGGGTAGATGGCGGATATAATCACGGGTAAATTATATAAAAATAGGAGTTGATATAATATGTATAATGAATTTGGTATAAGTGATAAGGCAAAAAATTTGGTATTAAAAGCAGAAAAAAGCCTAACTGAAGAATTTAAAAAAATAGATGATATGTGTGATATAAATAGTTTGAAAGTTCTAAAAGCATTTAGTGATAATAAGATATCGGAAGCACATTTTGGAAGTACAACAGGGTATGGTTATGATGATATAGGTCGTGATGCAATAGAGCGTGTTTTTTCGTCCGTATTAGAATCAGAAGATGCCATTGTTAGAAGTCAGTTTATTTCTGGGTCACATGCACTATGCGTTTGTTTATTCGCGTTTTTAAGGCCTGGGGACTTAATGCTAAGTATAACAGGTACTCCATATGACACTCTTCATGAGGTAATAGGAATAAAAGAAAATAAAAGTTCTTTAAAATCATTTGGCATTAAATATGATGAAATAGATTTATTAGATAATGACTTTGATTATGAAAAAATAGAAAATTATATCAAGAATAATAAAGTAAAATTAATAGAAATTCAAAGAAGTAAAGGATATTCTACTAGAAAAAGTATCGTTATAGAAAAGCTTGAAAAAGTAATTAAATTAATAAAAAAAATAGATGATGACATAATAATAATGGTTGATAATTGTTATTGTGAGTTTGTTGGTGATAAAACACCAACAAAAGTTGGAGCAGACATAATAGTTGGTTCGTTAATTAAAAACTTAGGTGGCGGAATAGCTCCTAATGGAGCTTACGTAGCAGGAAAAAGGAAACTTATTGATTTGGTAGGCGAAAGACTAACACTTCCTGGTGAGGGAAGAGAAGTTGGCCCAACTCTTGGAATAAATAAACAAATATTACAAGGCATTTTTATGTCTCCTTCTGTTGTTGCATCATCTCTTAAAACGGCTGTTTTAACAAGTAAAGTACTAGAAGATTTAGGGTACAACGTGGAACCTAAATACAATGAAGAAAGAGCAGACATTGTTCAAAATATAGTATTTAATAACGAAGAAGACTTAGTTAAATATTGTGCGGGTATTCAAAGCGCTTCTCCAATTGATTCATTTTCAAAACCATTACCGTGGGATATGCCAGGATACGATGATAAAGTAATTATGGCAGCGGGCACTTTTACGCAAGGCTCTTCAATAGAACTTTCTTGTGACGGACCTATAAGACCTCCTTTTATAGCATATCAACAAGGAAGTCTTACTTATCCATATGGTAAATTAGCAGTAATGCGTGCGGTTACAGAATTATTAAATAAAAAATAATTTATTTTACGCTTTTATTTATAGTTTCAAAAACACGTGTTATAATAAATTGTAAGGAGTAAGAAATGAAAAATAAAAATGATATTATAAAAAACAAGGGATTAATCTTAATAATTATTTTTTCTTTTTCTTTGATATTTTCACTTGTATACGTAAACTTTTATGCAAGTAATATTTATGTTAAAGACTTTAAAAGTACCGAGAAAATAGAAGTGTTTAAAAAATATAAAAACAGTAAGATAACCGCTTGTTATGGAACTAGAATAAGATGTAAAAAAATCACTTACAAAATAAAGGGGAGCGTTAATACTAAAAGAATTGGTACTTATAACGTAACTTATAAGATTGATTATAAAGATAAGCACGTATCTAAAATTAAAAAAGTTACCGTAGTTGATACTAAAAAGCCAGAATTAGTAATTGAAGGTTCCTTCTTAAACGTTTGTCCAAACGGAAAAACAAGTGATGTTAAGATAAGTGCAACTGATAATTATGATGGTGACATAACAAAAAATGTAAAATATAAAATAGAAAAAAATAAAATTAAATATAGAGTATCAGATTCATCTGGTAATATGGCAAGAAAAGAGTTTGATGTTAATATTATGGATAATGAAAAACCTAGTTTAATTTTAAATGACGAATCTATTATATATTTAAGTGTGGGCGCAAAATACGTAGAACCAGGCTATGTTGCAATTGATAATTGTGATGGAAATATAACGGATCAAGTTTTAGTAAGTGGTGCAGTTGATACTAAAAAGCCTGGAACTTACGTTTTGACATACAGCGTAAAAGATGAAGAAGGAAATTTAAGTGAAGCAAAAAGAACCATAAAAATTTTCCCTAAAAATAACTATAAACCAGGAGTTAATACCGCTAAAACAATTTATTTAACGTTTGATGATGGACCTGGAGCACATACGGCAAGACTACTTGACATACTTAGAAATTATAATGTTAAGGCAACCTTTTTCGTAACGGGATATAATAACAATTACAATGATTTATTAAAAAGGGAAAAAGAAGAAGGTCACACGATTGGTCTTCATAGTTATTCACATAATTATAGTCTTATTTATACATCAATTGATGCTTATATGGAAGATTTATTAAGTATACAAAATAAAGTTAAGGAGTATACTGGCGAGGAATCCAAAATAATAAGATTTCCAGGAGGTAGTTCTAATACGATAAGTAGAAAATATAGGACCCATATAATGAGTGATTTAACAAGTAAGGTAGAATCCCTTGGATTTAGATACTTTGATTGGACAATTGTATCAGGTGATGCTGGAGATACTAAGGATTCAAATAAGATAGTGTCAAACGTAACTGGTGGGATTACGGAAGATGGGTTAAACGTTGTTTTAATGCACGACATAAAACCTTATACGGTAGATGCTATTGAAAGAATAATTACGTTTGGTCTTTCTAATGGATATACGTTTGCACCTCTTACGATGGATAGTCCGGTTGTGCATCAAAAGGTTAATAACTAAGAGAATTTATTTTATTCTCTTTTTTTGTAGTTTAAAGTTTATTCATAAAATGATTAATTGCATTAAATATTAGTGAAATAAGGGGGAAAATTTATGCAAAAAAAAGGAATTGACATAAGTCACCATCAAGGAGACATCGACTTTGACAAATTAAAAGGAAACATAGATTTTGCAATGGTAAGAACAAGTTATGGTTCATTTTATGAAGATAAAAAATATAAAAGAAACATAAAAGAGTTAGAAAGAGTAAAAATTCCGTACGGATTATATCACTTTTCTTATGCAACAAATGTAGAGTCTGCAAAAAAGGAGGCTACAGGTTTTATAAACATAATAAAAAAATATAATCCTTTATATCCAGTTGTAATTGATATAGAAAGCTCAAGCAGAACGTCTAACGTTAGGAATGATACATTAGTTGATATAACATCTACCATATGCTCTATGATAGAAAGTGCCGGATATTACGTAATGATATATGCTAATAAGGATTATTTAACTGGTAAATTAAATAGTTCAAAATTAGATAGATATGATAAGTGGCTTGCAGAATGGAGTAGTAAACCTACGTATAATAAAAACTTTGGTATCTGGCAGTATTCATCTAAGGGAAGCTTGCCTGGAATAGTAGGAAACGTTGATTTAAACATCGCTTATAAAGATTATCCTAGTATAATTAACAATAAAAAACCAGATGCATCATCTAGTGATAGAAAAAAAGAAAGTAATTCCGTTATAAATTACGTTGTTAAAAAAGGAGATACGCTAAGCGCTATTGCAAGTAAATATAACACCAATTATAAATCTTTGGCAGAGTATAACAACATTAAAAATCCTAATAAAATTTATCCCGGACAAATAATAAAAATACCGAATAAAGAGGCTTCTGCTCCAACAACTTACATTGTAAAAAAGAAAGATACATTAAGTGCTATTGCAAGTAAATATAATACTACTTGGAAAAAACTATATGAAAAAAATAAAAACGTAATTGGTAAAAATCCTAATAAAATATATCCAGGAATGGTATTAAAAATATGATTTTGGTTAACACTACATAGTGTTAACCTTTTTAGTTACTATTGACTTTGAAATAAAATAAATGTATTCTATATTTAGATAATAAAGGAGAGGAGATTATAATGAAGAAACAAAGTATAGCAATTATTGGTGTTATAGCATTCGTTTTAGCAGTTGTAGTTGGATATGCATTATTTAGTGATAATTTAACTGTTAGTGGTAGTGCAACCGCAACCGGTGATTTTGATGTTGAATTTACTAGTGTAGGAGAAATTACTAAGGTAGGTTATACAGCAGTTGATGCAACTGAAATAGCAAAAATTTCTGAAGATAAAAACACGTTAACGGTAACTGTTAATAAGCTTGATTATCCAGGTGCTTATGTAACAATTCCTGTTACTATGACTAATAAAGGTTCAGTTTCAGCCAAATTAAAAAACATTAATGAAACTGGGTTAACACAAGATAATAGAGCAATAAAAGTTACATATACAGGTGTTGCAGCAAGTGATACGGTAATAAAAACTAATGATACCCAAGAAATGAATATTAAGGTAGAATGGGATCCTTCTATAAATACCGGATCATCAGACGTAACTTTCCAAATCACTTTGGAATACGAACAAGCAAAGTAAAAATAGGTTATCCTATTTTTTTTAATATGTGAGGTGGATAAAAATGAAAAAACAAAACATGATAATAATAGTCGTGGTTGCTTTTTTGCTTACGATAACAATTGGTTACGCATTATTTAGTGAAAGTTTGAGCATCAATGGAACAGCTTTAGCAGAAGGAACTTTTGATGTTGAATTTACTTCTGTTGGAACACCTACGTGTATAGGTTTTACCGGAACATGTGATTCTAATACATTAACTGGTATTTCATCTGATAAAAATACGTTAAACGTGACCGTTAATAAATTGGAATTTCCAGGTGCTTATGTTGAATTTCCTGTTACCGTAACTAGTAAAGGTACTATTCCTGCGGTTTTGGAAAGTATTTCAGAAACAGGACTTGAAACTGATGATACCATAAAGGTAACATACACCGGTATATCCGAATTAAAGGGCCAAAAATTAGAACAAAACGGGACTCAAACTTTTAGTATTAAAGTTAAATGGGATGAAAATTCTAATAAATCTTCTGAAAACGTACAATTTTCAATAAAAATGAATTATAAACAAATTGCAGAATAGTTATTGCTTAGAGGTGGAAGTAAATTCCGCCTTTTAAATTGAAAAAAACTGCTATTTATGATAGTATTTATATGTAAAAATAGAGATAAATATGATATGACATAGAAGGGGTAATTTATGGAAACACATTCAAAAAATAAAAAAAGTTTAAAAATTATTAGTGTTATAGTTGCAATATTGGTGTGTTTAATGAGTGTTGGTTACGCCTTTTTTAGTGATTCTTTATCTATTAATGGAGTTGCATCAACCGTTGATTACTATAGTGGTACAATGCTTCCAACAAACCCTATTATGTTAAAACCTGAAGATAATTTATATAGTACCTATGATACGTCTAGAAGTAAACTTTCTTTAAGGGAAGAACACTGGGTGGGAGACACTTTTATAGTAATTTGGAACAAGGGAGTAGGTATTTCAATATCAAGAAAGACAATTACTTATACAATTTCATTTTCTAATCCAACTGAACTTCCATATACGAATGGACAAGTTACTACTAAAATAGAAAATAATGGTTTAGGTTATATAAAAAGTGCAACAGGATCACTTTCTAAAACTACATTACAGCCCGGTGAGGCAGTAGAAGTTAAACTAACTATTACATCTAATTTTTTATCAAGACTAGATGATCAAGATATAACTGCTACAATTTCATATGAACTTCAAGGGGAGACAAAGTATTTTTACTTTGTAGTTAAGTATCGCGGTTGGGATAATGATTAGTATATTTAGGAATAAGGGTGGTGAAAGAGTGAAAAGAAGGTTAAAAATAATTTTATTGTCGATATTAATTTTAATATCGGCAGCACTTGAGTTTGCGGGCTTATCAGCTCATTTTGGCTCTTTTTATTCTTATGTTATAAAACCAATTATTTGGGTGTTTATTGGCATAATAACGTATTTTTTCTTTAATGACGATGTTATTCCAAATCTAAAGTATAAAAAAGAAGTAGAGTTTTATACAATAGTAACAACACTTATATACTTTGTAATATATTTTGGTTTAGGTTATATAAAAGGTTTTGCACATAATCCATATGACTACACGCTAAAGGGAGTATTAAATAATTTATGGGTGTTTGTTCCTGTTGTAATTGTAAAAGAATACGTAAGATATTACATGATTAATAATACTGGTACAAAAAATATATTATTACATGCATTATTAATTTCTATTTTACTTACTATGATAGATTTAAATATATACAAGCTTAACTCTTATTTTTCAACGTCACTAAGCGTTTTTGAATTTATAATTCAAAACTTTATCCCGAAATTGATAACAAATTTATATTTAACATACATATCATACTATGCTGGATATAAAACTACAATTATTTATGCTTTCATACCACAATTTTTGTTGTATGTTTTACCAATACTTCCAGATTTGGATATGGCAACAATGTCTATTCTAAATTCATCTATTCCATTTTTCTCTTATGTTTATATAAATTATATTATAAATAAGCTAGAGAAAACGTTGGATAGGAAAAGAAATAAAGTGGTGGGTATAAAAGGATATGTATTAATGATTTTATTTGTTATCATCATGATTTTATTTGGGCTTGGTATATTTAGTGTTCAACCGCTTGTTATTGCAAGTAATAGCATGTTACCTAGTATAAGAAAGGGAGATATTGTAATAATAACAAATAAGAACACCAAAAAAATAAAAAAAGGAGAAATAATAAGATATAGGATTGATAATTATTATGTTGTCCATAGAGTTGTTTTAATAAAAAAAGATGAAAGAGGAAACAGAACGTTTATAACTAAGGGAGATAACAATAGCAACATTGATCTTTTTGCGGTAAAAGAATCTCAAGTAGACGGGGTTGTTAAAGTGGATATTCCTTATTTAGGTTACCCGACTTTATTGTTTAATAAACTACTAAATACTGGAGTAGATAAAAGGGTTATAATTGATAAAGGAAGAATAAATTAATTGTAAAATAATGACAAATAATATCATAAATAAACATAGTTTGTCTGATATCGTTGAAGTTTATATTAATTGTTGTTATAATTTTTTAATAGGAGCATATAAAAATATATGAAAAAACAAAATCTGTTAATTATATTGATTATTTTTTCTTTGCTTGTTATGCTTATTGGATATTCGGTTTTTAAAATGAGTACTAATATAAGGAATGTAATGACATCTAATAGTGATATAAACGTAGAGTTTAAAAGCATCGGAAAAATATATGAAAGTGGAAGTGTTGGTGCTGATGCAGTTATATCAAAAGATAGAAAAATAATTTTTATAAACATTCCTAAATTAACTTATCAAGGAGCCTACGTAATTATACCAATAATGGTAGAAAACGTTGGTACAACACCTGTAAGATTAAGTTCTATTTATGAATATGATACAAAAGATAGTGACACAATAAAGGTGTACTATGATGGTATTGCAATAACTGATAAGGTTTTAAATCCAGGTGATGTTGAGGAATTTAGAGTCAAAGTGATATGGGAAAATAAACAGGATAATAAACCAATTAAAATGAATTTTTACTTAAAATTAAATTACGTTCAAGAATAGGAGGTATATGACATGAAAAAGCAGAGACTTCATGGTAAAACTATAAAAAAAATCGCTGTATCTATTTTATTAGTTTTTGCTTTGGTTGTACAGTTTGCTTTTTTAAGCTATTTATTTAGGGCAATATCTCCAAATAATGATAAAAGTAATGTAATTATGGATTATACATCAAGTGGAAATTTAGATTATAAGGTATATTTGAAGCAAAATGATTTTATTGATAGTACTTATCTGAACGCTGGTGAAGCTTATGTTTTGGATTTGATTGATCACATAAAAATAATTTCACTTTATGATTTTAAATCAACAAATAAGACAAGCGTGACAGGAACTAATAAACTAATTTCAAAATTAAAAGTATATTATAAAGAATCAACCGACAAAAGTAGTAATCCTGAAGTTATGACTAAGGAAAAAACATTAGATGAAAAAGTAATGAGTTTTAATGACAATAAGTTTATTTCTTCGGGTGAATATGATTTATATTTGGATGAATATATAAATATAATTAAGGAATTTCAAAATAAAGTTAAGATAGCAGTAGATGGATATTTAGAAGTATCTGAAGTAAATAGCTTTTCTGGCAAAGTAGGTGGTGCATCTTATGGGGATACATATTCTAATACAATAAAGATACCTTTATCATCTTCGGTTGTTAAAATAGAAAGTGATGCATCAAATCCAAAAACAAAATCCGTATACGAAAGTGACCTAGTTAAAACTAATAAAATAGTTTTGAACTATATCGTAATAGCAAACATAGTTACTTTCATAATAATTTGTTTCTTACTTAGAAAGTTATTTACGTTTACTAATAAAACTGAGTATGAAAGAGAACTTAATAAGATACTTAAGAATTATGATGATATAATTGTAAATACTAGAACAATGGTTGATGTATCTGATTATAAGTTAATCAAAATAGAGGATTTTAAAGAAATTCTTAATTTATCTAGGGAACTTTTATTACCAATTATGAATTATGAAATAGAAAAAGGAAAGGCAACGTGTTTTTATGTTATTAAAGATGATATACTATACACTTACTTAATTTATGATAAAAATGCGGAAGAATATAAAAATAAAATATATAAAGAGGGCTATTAGCCTTCTTTTTTATAAATTATATTGTTAAATATAAAAAAATGTATTATAATTATTTTTGTAAATTGCCCTGTAGCCAAGTGGTAAGGCATCTGACTCTGAATCAGACATGCACTGGTTCGAATCCAGTCAGGGCAACCAATTATGTATGGCCCGTTGGTGAAGGGGTTTAACACATCGCCCTCTCAAGGCGACATTCACGAGTTCAAATCTCGTACGGGTCACCAAATTTGAATTTTAAAGGTTAGTTTTATTGACTAGCCTTTTATTTATCATAAATTTTTGATATAATTTAAATGTTTAAGAAAGGAATGATTTTATGACTAATAAAGATTTAGCAAACTTGATATTTCCTAATATTACAAAAACAATAGAAGATTATGAAAAAATGTATCCGGAAAGAAACTTACCAGATGATGCGATAGTAACTCGTGCTGCTCCATCTCCAACGGGATATACCCATATGGGAACGTTATTTCAGGCCTTTGTTGCAAGGAAAGCTGCAAAAGATACAAATGGTGTATTTTATATAAGAATAGAAGATACTGATAGAGAAAGATTGGTTAGTGATGCGGTTGATGTTATTACAACTGACTTAAAATACTTTGAGGTAACTCCAGATGAAGGAGTAATATCAGGTAGTGAAGAAAAAGGTGCATATGGTCCTTACACGCAAAGTAAGAGGAAAGAAATTTACCAAACATTTATGAAATATTTAGTTGAACAAGGTCTTGCATATCCATGCTTTTGTACTAAAGAAGAAAAAGAAGAGATGACATCATCTCAGGAAAAAAGAAAAGATAGAATAGGATATTATGGAAGATATGCTAAATGTCGTAAGATTCCTGTAAGTGATGCATATGAAAGAATAAAAAATAAAGAAGCTTTTACTTTAAGATTAAAATCTCCTGGTGATTTTAATAAGAAAATAATCGTTAATGATTTAATAAAAGGAAAAATATCTTTCCCAGAAAATGATATGGATATTGTAATAATGAAACAAGATGGACTTCCAACTTATCATTTTGCACACTTAGTAGATGATCATTTAATGCGTACAACCCATATTATAAGGGGTGATGAATGGTTATCATCACTTCCAACCCATATACAATTATTCCAAGTATTTGGTTTTAAGCCTCCTAAGTATGCTCACATATCTCCAATTTTAAAGGAAGATAACGGAGTTAAAAGAAAGCTTTCTAAGAGAAAAGATCCAGAAGCACAAATGAGTTACTATAGGGAAAAGGGAATTCCAGTAAAAGCTGTTGAGTTATATTTAATGACACTTGCTAACACTAACTTTGAACAGTGGTGGGATGCTAATAAAGATAAATCATTAGATGATTTTAAATATGATTTTAAGAAGACTAGTAAGTCTGGAGGTTTGTTTGACGTCGAAAAATTGCATAACATTTCAAAGAATTATTTAGCAAGGATAAAAGCAACAGAATTTTATGATATGTTAGTTAAATATTCTAAGGAATATGATAAAGAGTTTTATGAATTGATAACTAAGTATAAAGATTTTACAATAGGGCTTTTAAACATTGAAAGAGAACAAAAAAAGCCAAGAAAAGATTATGCTTCATTTAGTGAAGTAAAACATCTTGTTTGGTATATGTATGATGAATTATTTGAAAAAATGGAAAAGAATTATGAGTTTAATGGTATAACTGATAAAGATGAAATACTAAAAATAATGAATACATACGTAAATGGGTATTATAATGAAGAAGATGAACAACAAGAATGGTTTGAAAAAATAAAAGATTTATCTGAGGCTTTAGGTTATGCAAGAGAAGTTAAAGAATATAAATTAAATCCTGATAAATATAAGGGACACGTAGGAGATATTTCAATGGTAATTAGAGTTTCTCTTACAACAAAGAGCATGACACCTAATCTTTATGATATTATGAAGCTACTTGGAAAGAAAAGAATATTAAATAGAGTAAAAGAATTAGAAAAAAACATCTAATTCTTTTTAATTTTTAAAATTTTATAATTTTTTTAGGGATTTTTATTTTTTTTAGGGGGTATTTTAAAAAAGTGTCTAACTATAGATATGAGAGGACCTAATAGTT
>ULXO01007300.1_pt1 | contig 30395 bp, 27 predicted proteins | sample 1961391 | NCBI WGS metagenome assembly ULXO01 (sample SAMEA4835841, study PRJEB28245) | human gut metagenome | biome: gut microbiome; material: fecal sample | place: Denmark | collected 2008 | reverse complement strand
GGCCACCATCGCGATCCACAGCAACAATGTCAGCGCAAGCGCCGATTTGTGTCCGATTCTATCCTGTACGTAGCCAAAGCCAAAAGCTCCGAGCGCCGCCGTGATATTGACAAGCAACACCATAAACAGCGTTTCGGTAAGCCCGAACCCCATCACAGCCGACGCGTAAACGGCCGCCAACGTAATGACGGTCGCCACGCCGCATTGGTAGAAAAAACCACAGACGACAAGGTAGCGAAAATAAATGAAATTCATGAGCGTTTCCGCCGTCTTTCCTTTGTCCTGATCCTGCGTCATGGCCACTTTGAGCTCTGCTGCGCTGTGCACCTGCGGGATGGCACGCTCCTTGAGCCACAAAAACACAGGAATGCTCACAACCAGGAATACAGTCGCGGTGATGATATTCGTTGCTGCCACCAAGGCGTCCATTCCAAGTCCTTGCGCTTGACCTGCCGTCACCACCGTAAGGCACAAACCAAGCGTAATCAGGCCGCCGACGTAACCAAGAGACCAGCCCCAACCTGATACTTTCCCCAACGCTTCTGGTCTGGAAATTTCCGGCAGGAAAGCTGAATTGAGCGACTCACCTACGTTGTAGCCGATGTAGCTCAAGATCAGCATCGTCACCGAAAGCACATAGGTGCCGGGGCCTGACAAGGCAAGCAGGGCGGTGGCCGACACACAAAGCATCGTTGCGGCAACAAGCCACTTTTTCTTTGTTGCTGTCAGATCAGCCATGCGACCGATGGCAGGCATCAGCACCATGGAAAGCGCATTGGCCGCCCCTACGGCACAACTCCACAGAAACGTCGCCCAACTGGCGTCACCGCAGACCTTCGAAACAAAATAGGCATTGAAGACAGCCGTAAGCACTACAGTGCTGTAACCAGAATTGGCGGCGTCAAAAAGCGCCCATCCAAATGCTTCTCGAGGACTTACGCCCTCTTTAAGGACACTGCGCTGAAACAAGGGCATGGCAATCAGTCATCGGCAAACGGACAGCCCGTAAGCAGGCACGACCAATAATTGACAAACGAGAGCACGCTGTCATTTTGCTCCAGCCCCGAAAGATTGCCGTTGCCCATCAAGCCGATCTGTTCCAACAGCACATAAGCGTTGTTCAAGAATAGTCGGGCACCGATTTCGATCATCTCGTAATCACCGTCAGGCAACTTTCCGCCCAAAACGTCACGCACCCGCTCTCCCATGCCTTCACGCAAATACTGTGCCAAGCCCGTCGGGTTCCAACCTTCGGCTGTTTCAAAATGGCGGTTGCGGCCGGCAAAGGTATCGGTAAGCCACGACACAAGCTTCAGATCGGCTTCGACCAGATCCTGTCGCGTAAGTTTGCCCTGCGAAGCATCCACCGAACGTTGCGCCGTGTTTTTAACAGCCTGAAGCAAAATACGCTCGACAACATCAATGGCCGCCAGACTCGGCAAACCAACCGCTTTGGAAGAAAAATCACCGCATCGTCCCGAACGGCAAGATCCGCAACTACTCATCGAACTTAACCTCTGTGTTATCTGCAAAATCCGGAAGCGGCGTTTCGTCACCGCTCAAAATCAGTGACCAACGGGCGCAAAAGGTGAGAATCGTTCCGCCAATCGATTGGGCGTCGTTCATTCCTTTGTCTTCCTGCAACAGCTCGGCAAACAGGCCGTGCAACTCGACGATCATCTTGCTCACTGCAAAATGCACGAGATATGCATCGTCTTTCCAAGCGAAGCAGTCCAGATCCTGCTTTGTCAAAGAATCTGCCAGACGCGCGCGAAGCCAGGCGGTAAAAGGTTTACCGCTCCAACCTTCCTCTTCTCCGTAGCCCTTGAGAACATCGGGATAACGCCCTTGAAAAAGTCCCGTGAGCTCACGCATGAATGCCGCCAAACCAAGATCTTCAGATTTTCCTCCGAACCCGGCAATCTGATGCTCTGCGTAAGACTGCACCACGAGATTCAAAAGCAAAAAAACGCTCACGCGATCGCGGTTGAATCCCTCGCCTTCGGAAAGTTCAAAGCCGAGATGTTCGGGCTTTTTATCTCGCGACATACCGCTTCCTCTTGCTTAAGGCCTGGGAAGCACCTGCGATGCGCCATTGGCAGCGCCCGTGCCCTTGACCATGGTCATTGCAGAGGTGATTAAGGTGGACAAATCACCCAAGTTAGCCGGCACCACCAGCGTATTGCCTTCCTTGGCAAGCTTGGAGAAAGCTTCGACGTACTTTTCAGCCACCTGCAAATTGACAGCGTTCATGCCGCCCGGGGCATTAGTGGCTTCGGCCACCATGCGAAGCGCTTCGGCGGTTGCCTGAGCAATCGCAAGCGTAGCGGCAGCCTGACCTTGAGCCTTGTTGATTTCGGCCTGTTTTTCACCTTCGGACTGTGCAATCGCCGCTTCTTTAGCGCCGGTCGCCAGATTGATTTGCTCAAGCTTACGCCCCTCGGAAGCCGCTACCACGGCGCGCTTTTCGCGCTCGGCGGTGATCTGCTGCTGCATGGCCTGCAAGATGACCGCGGGCGGCGTCAAATCCTTGATCTCGTAGCGAAGAACCTTCACGCCCCAGTTGAGAGCGGCTTCGTCAATGGCCGTCACCACGGACTTGTTGATGAGATCGCGTTCCTCGAAGGTCTTGTCGAGCTCCATACGGCCCACGACGCTGCGAAGCGTGGTTTGCGCAAGCTGCGTGATGGCGATGATGTAGTTGCTCGTGCCGTAGCTTGCGCGCTGCGGATCCGTCACCTGGAAAAAGAGCACGCCGTCGACAGTGAGCTGCGTGTTGTCCTTCGTGATGCAAACCTGGCTCGGTGTATCCAGAGGCACTTCCTTAAGGCTGTGCTTATAGGCAACACGGTCGATGAAGGGAATGATGATATTGAGTCCGGGCGTCAGCACGGCGTGAAATTTACCGAGACGTTCAACCACCCATGCGTTTTGCTGCGGCACCACTTTAATGCATTGCGTCACAAACACGACAGCAAGCAAAACAAAGAAAACCGAGAAAATCAAAAAGTTGGATATGGCCATATGCAATCCTGCTACAAAAATATTCAGTGTGAAGCCGGTTCAATCAGCAACCGCGTGCCCTCGACTCGCGCAATACGCCAAACGCCGACCGAACGCTCGGACTGTTGCTCGGTGTACGCGGTCCACAGAGCGCCTCGGTAGGAAACCTGCGCCGTACCGTCGTCGTTCCATTTCTTAACCGTGACGGTCTGACCGACGTCGGGCTGCTGCAAAGCGTCACTCTCGGATGAATTGGCACTACGAAAACGCTGCACGATCAGACTGCCCACAATGGTGGCGACAGCAAAAACGGAAAACTGCCAGCCGGCCGACAATCCGACCCAGGCTGCCAGCGCTCCGCAGCCGGCCGCAAGCCCCATCACCAAAAGATAGAAGGTGCCGAGCAACATATCGACACCTACCAGAAGAAGTCCGGCCACAAGCCAGCAAACAACCGGAGAAATTTCCATTTTGACGTCTTCCTCTCACTCAGTGAGCAGATTGAGTCCTTGCCTTATCCTGCCCGTCTTGTTCTTCGTCCTTTTTATAGTAATCGAGAATATTGCCGGTGAGCACTTCCGAAACACTCTCGGAATCGAGATAGACGTTCGCAATGCCCTCTTGCTTGAGGTGCTCGACTTCGTCGCGTGATCCTGCTCGGGCCATGATGTTAAGTTCAGGATTGAGCTGCTTGGCCATTTCAACAATCTTGAGCGTCTTCACCGGATCAATGTCAATTACCATCAGCTGTGCGGCGGTAACGATGTGCCCCTGCACGAGCACCATCGGATCAGCGGCGTCGCCGCTGATGACCGCGTGCTTTTGCTCACGCAATTCTTCGGCAAAAGACTTGTCTTCCGAAATACACACAAAGGGCACGTCATCGGTCGCCAGACGCTTAGCTACCGAGCGCGTCACCGAACCGCTCCCCACCAAGATGGTCTGCCCCATCAGCATGCGGCGAGATGTTTCCTTGGGTAGCACCGAGTAGGGATCGGTAAGCATAGCCGCCGCCCTCGCCCAAGCAAAATAGCGCACCGAGAAACGGCGCACATAGGGAATCATCGCAAACATTAGCGGATTGAGCGCAATCGACAAAATGGCGGAAGCCACCACCATCGAGAGCATCTTTTGATCTGTCATGCCAAGCGCAATACCCTGCGCGGCCAAAATGAACGAGAATTCGCCGATCTGAGCGAGTGCCGCACCAACGTTGAGCGACGTATGCAAGGGATAGCGCAGGAAGTGCACCAGACAGAACGCCGTGAGCGACTTTCCGATCATGATAATGGCAAGCATCGTGAGAATCGACCAGGGCTCCTCAAGAATGACTCGCCAGTCGAGCATCATGCCTACGCCCACGAAAAAGAGCACCGAGAAAGCATCCTGCAAGGGCAAAGAGTCGGTGGCGGCTCGGTGTGCGTACTTGCTCTCACGCATTACCATACCGGCAAAAAAAGCCCCCAGAGCAAAGCTCACGTCAAAAACAGCCGCGGCTCCGTATGCAATGCCCACCGAAGCCGTCAGAATCGAAAGCGTAAAGAGTTCTCGCGATCCCGTTTTGGCAATCTGCCACAGCACCCAGGGAATGAACTTACGGCCGACCACCATCATGATGGCAACAAAAGCCACGACATGCAGGAGCGTCGAAGCAATCACATAAGCAATGCCGCTTGCCGTCATCGGTTCAGCCGCTTCGCTCCCGCCCGGCATCACCCCCATGATCTGGGCCACCGGAGGCAAAAGCACGAGAATCAATACCGTTGCAATGTCTTCGACAACCAGCCAGCCCACGGAAATCTGCCCGTCGACTGTATTGAGGTGTCCGTGCATTTCCAACGCCTTGAGCAGCACCACGGTTGAAGCACACGACAGACACAGACCGAAAATGAGCGCGGAAGACAGACTCCACTCCCAGACATAGACGGCAAAAAGCAACCCCAGCAGGGTTGCGATCGTCATCTGCAATACCGCCCCCGGAACAGCAATGCCTTTGACTTTCAGAAGATCCGAAATCGAAAAATGCAAGCCCACCCCAAACATCAGGAGTATCACGCCGACTTCGGACAACTGCATGGCGATTTCCATGTCAGCCGTTGGCCCGGGGGTGTGACTGCTGCAAAGAATGCCCGCGCACAAAAAGCCAACCAAGGCCGGACACTTCAACTTTTCAGCAATACAGCCAAAGATGAGCGCCAAGACGAAAGCCAGTGCCAAAGTAAAGAGAAGCGGAAGGGAGTGATCCATTGGGCAGTGCGACAGATAGAGAGTTTAAACGACGTGGCATGCGCGACAAACGTATTGTTGTGCCGCTGCAACTCTAGGGAGTAAGTTTAACGGCTGAACAGAGCGCATTTTTAGAAATTTCACGAATTTTTGCCGCTTTTTCAGCAAAAATCGAAGCGGTTGAAGACAAATTTGTCAGACAGTTCGCAGGATGCAAAAAAGGCGGTCCCAAATTTGAAAACCGCCTTCTTCGGATCAGCCTTCAGCCGATGCGATTAGTCGAGAGAATTAGCCACCTGCAGGTAGTCGCGCAAGCGTTCCTGGAAGTCAGGGCTGCGCAGCTTGCGAATGGCCGCACTTTCGATCTGACGGACGCGTTCGCGCGTGAGCCCCATGGCCTGCCCCACTTCTTCAAGCGTATGGTCGTGGTTGGTGCCAATGCCATAACGCAGACGCAAAACCTGAGCTTCACGCGGCATCAGTTCATTGAGCGAACGCTTGATTTCCTCTTCCATCGCCATGCGAAGGAACTTGCGCTGCGGATCATCAGACTCGTCACCCTTCACGAAGTCCAGACGACTTGCATCCTCGTCGTCGCCGATCGGAGCGTCGATGGATTCCACGCCGCGCATGGCCTGCGTAAGCAACTGCACCTTGGCAAGCGGCACGCCGGACAATTCCGAAAGTTCGGCGTCGGTCGGATTGCGGCCGCGTTCCTGCAAAATACGCTGACGCACACGTCGAATCTTGTTGTAGGACTCGGTCATGTGCACCGGGATACGGATAGTGTTACCGTAGTCGGCCACAGCACGGGTGACAGACTGGCGCACCCACCAGGTGGCGTAGGTCGAGAACTTGTAGCCGCGGCGATATTCGAACTTGTCGACGGCCTTCATCAGTCCCAGATTGCCTTCCTGAATCAGGTCGGTCATTGCCAAACCGCGGTTGACGTAACCCTTGGCAATCGAGATCACCAGACGAAGGTTGGCTTCGATCATCTTGGCCTTAGCGTTGGCCAAATTAGTCTGAGCCAAGCGCACCTGACGGGCCAGATCGCGCTGATCGGCAATCGAGAGCAACGCCGTCTTTTCGGCCACACGCAGTTGATCCTGCAGGTGAGCAAGCAACGGACGATTCTCTTCAATACGCACGCTGTAGGGCTGCCCCGCCTTCTGCGCTTCGTCGATCCAAGCGGGATCCGTGATGCGCGTGTTGACCTCTTCAAGGAAAGTCTTGAGCGGATAGCCGCAACGATCAACCATCAGAGCACGCAGCTGACGGATGTTTTCGTTGACGGCATCCATATGATGTGTGATGTGTTCGGTAAGCACCGTCACAGCCTTGACAGCGAAGCGAACCGGAGCGAGTTCGAACGCGATCGCAGCACGTGCATCCTTGTATGCCTGCAGACGCTTGGGATCGCCGAAGCTGTTACGAATGGCCTGCAAGTATTTGCTACAGGATTCAAACATTTCGATGGCACGCTGCTTCATCTCTTCGAGCTGTTCGGTCGTCATGGCCGCCGCACCGATGTCGGTTGCAACTTCGTCGCTGCCAACTTCTTCGCTTTCGTCCATTTCTGCCAGCGCTTGATTGTCGGTGAAACCGTCAATCACCGTATCAATGTCGGCATTGTCTTCCTTCAAACCCTCGGCGATCTCAACCAACTTTTCGACAGCCATCGGATGCTGAATGATGGCCGACAAAAGCTTGGCGGTATACATTTCGATCTGCTTGGCAACCTCAATTTCGCCGGCACGCGTCAGTAGCTTGTGCGAACCCACACCGCGCAGATAGGCACGCAGCGGATCTTTGGATAAGCCGGCGCTTTCTTCCGGCGTAAGCATGGCGGCAGCGTCTTCTTCGCTAATGTCCTCGTCGTCGCTCACCGGCTCATTCATCAAAATGTCGTCTTCACTCGGCGGTGCTTCAAACACCTGAATCGACAAACGCAGCAGCTGCTCGGTAATTTCGCTCAGCGACTCTTCGTTGCGCACGACGTTGTCGGGCAAGTGGTCGTTGATTTCCGCCACAGTCACCCAGCCGCGCTGACGGCCGAGTCGCACCAGAGAGCTGTAACCGTTGGGAACGTGATCTTCGGATTCACCGGCCGCATCAACACCGCTAGAAACACGATCAAGTTCTTCCAGTTCCGAAAGATCTTCACCGCCTTCTTCATCGGTATCCATGTCGAGATCAATCATCTCGTCATCACCGACGTCATCCATGTCGTCGTTCTTGGCTGCCGCCTTGCGTCCGGGCTTACGTCCGGGTTTGGCCTTGGGTTTGTCAGCTACGGCTGTTTCAGCCTTCTTAGAGCTCTTACGGGGCTTCTTGGCGGGCGCGGCGGCCTCTTCCTCGGCCAGCTCGTCGCTCACAATGACCACATTGCCGCCCACTTTGATTGCTGGCGCGTGTGCAATCCATTCAATGGCAGCAAAATCAGGAAAAACGACGTCAACGACAGTGTTTTCGGTTTTTTTCGTCATAACTAAGTAAAACTTCAGCTCAGTCAGAAAAAAGAAAGAATCGGCAGTTCAACCGTGTTTGTCGCCATCCGCAAGCATTCGTTTTTTTGAAAAACAAGCGCGCACAACAACGCCCGCAACACTTTCGAATTCGAATGCGGGCGGTTATTTAAACTGCTAGAAAACAACGAAACTGCTCAGATCCTTCTTCTCAAGTCGACTATTTCTTCTCCAAAGCACGCCCCTCAGGCACGCCTTGCCTTTACCGGTTTCATTGTTTTTCTGATTCGAGCAGTCAGGAAAACGCGTTCCCGTGTCTGCGTCAAAGCTTGCGTCCCTTGAGTTCACTACGAGCTGAATCGCGCACGCCGTCGGCGGGATGCTCTTGCTCAACGCCGAATCGGCCGGATGATTGCGGGTACGCTACTGTGTCGTGTCGCTCGCCTCCGATGGATTGCTCTCATCTCCTGGGCGGTCTTTTACCGGTATCAAAAGACTCCTACACGAGTTTCGCATTTTAGTCTTTTCAGCATCAAGTTTCTAGTTCTTCTGCGCGAGTTTCTGCTACCCAGAACTCGCGCTCAGAAAAGTAGCCTCAGCGGCAAATCATCATTCGACACGCTCGCCATGCAAAGCCACATCCAGCCCCTGGCGCTCGGCATCAGCCTCAACGCGCAAACCGAGCAGTATGTCGACGAGCTTAAAGAGAATGAAGCTCGCCACACCGCCGTAAACAAGCGTTGCCGCCACGCTGGCTGTCTGGATGCCCACCTGCTCAAGAATCGGCAATGTTGTCGCGCCGGTCACGGCACTTGAAGCAAACACACCTGTAAGCACGGCCCCTACAATGCCGCCGACGCCGTGCACACCGAAAGCATCAAGCGAGTCATCCCAGCCCATTCGGCGCTTAAGCACCGTGGCACCCCAGAAGCACACGACTCCTCCTACAAGCCCCATCAGCAATGCCGGAAGCGGTTCGACAAAGCCTGATGCCGGCGTAATCACCACGAGTCCGGCCACCGCACCCGATACCATTCCAAGCAAAGAAGGCTTACCGCGCAAAATCCATTCGCAGGCCATCCAACTGCAGCCAGCCGCTGCTGCTGCAATCTGGCTAACCAGAATCGCAAGCACAGCCCGTTCATTGGCCGCAAGTCCAGAACCGCCGTTGAAGCCAAACCAGCCGATCCACAAAATACAGGCACCGAGCATAGTGAACGTCAGGTTATGCGGACTCATCGGCTCCTTCCCATATCCCAAACGTTTACCGACAACGAGACAGCCCACTAGACCGGCAATACCTGCATTGATATGAACGACTGTACCGCCCGCATAGTCAAGTGCTCCCATTTCAAAAAAGAAACCTCCTTCGGCCCACACCCAATGACAAATCGGGGAATAAACAAAAACCGACCACAGCAACATAAAGACCAGCATGGCCGAAAATTTCATGCGACCGGCAAAAGATCCAATCATGAGCGCAGCCGTGAGCACGGCAAACGTCATCTGAAAGATGACAAAGAGAAACGTAGGAATGCTGCCCGTCGTTGACTTAATGTCCATGCCTCGCAAAAAGACGTGGTCCAGACCGCCCACGAAGGCGTTACCGGGCGAAAACGCCAGAGAGTAGCCCACAGCAAACCACACCAATGTCAGCGCGCAGCAAATAACGGTTGTCTGCGCCAAAACGGAGAGCACGTTTTTCTTGCGGCTCATGCCGCCGTAAAAAAGCGCGATTCCCGGAATTGTCATGAAAAGCACCAACGTCGTTGCCACCAACATCCATGCCACGTCGGCCTTGTCGATTGTGCTGGCGGCCGTACCGGCCGCAGCACACCCCGATGTCAACAGAAGCGCCGCAATCACGGCGGCCTTTCCTGAAATAGTCATGTTGAGTCTCCCTGTTTGATTTTTTATGTTGTCTGAAGGCGTCAAAGCGCCTCATCGTCAATTTCTCCCGTTCGAACACGTACGGCTGCGGCAAGGTCAAAGACAAAAATCTTTCCGTCTCCGATTTTTCCCGTGTATGCCGCTTTTTGAATCGTCTCGACAGCAACCTCGGTCATATCGTCCGACACGGCAATTTCAAGCTTTACCTTCGGCAGAAAATCCACCACATATTCGGCACCGCGGTAGAGCTCCGTGTGTCCCTTTTGCCTGCCGAAACCTTTTGCCTCAATCACGGTCAGACCGTTGATACCGGCTTCGGAGAGCGCTTCGCGCACCTCGTCAAGTTTGAAAGGTTTGATGATTGCCACAATGAATTTCATGCTTGGTCTCCCTTGCTGTTTGCATAAAACTTCCACTGAGTCAACAAGCAATCGTCATGCCAATTTGCTCGAAAATGCCGCATACGATGAAATTCAAAGCTGAGAGAAAGGCCTTTTGCGCAGTTGCACTCGCTTTGGGCTAAAGTGTCTCCCCATCGGGTCTATCGACGCGGGTTAATTTTCATTGCACAATCGTTTGCACCTTGCACCGCTTTAAATCAGTAGATTGCTTTAGCCCGAACCGTTTTCGGTGCATAGCGCTTTTGTTGCCGCTCTCTTTTGTTTCATGATTGCCACGTTTCTTTCCGGACTGGGAACCGGTGCCGGACTCATCATCGCTATCGGCGCGCAAAATGCCTTCGTGCTGAGGCAAGGACTGTTGCGTCAGTACGTTTTACCGGTTGTTCTCGTCTGTATCATCGGAGACGTTCTCTGCATTTGCGCCGGAGTGGCAGGGATGGGGGCGCTGATTCGCGCCAATGAGTGGCTATTGGATCTTTTTCGCTGGGGCGGCGCGCTTTTCCTATTGATTTATGGAATATCGGCCGCCAAACGAGCCGCAACGGGCGGTGCTGCGTTGGAGCTTTCGGAAAATCGTGCGGGGTCGCTCATAAAGGCCGTTTCCTCATGTCTGGCCTTTACGTTTCTCAATCCGCACGTTTACTTAGATACGGTCGTGCTGCTTGGCTCTATTGCTGCGCAGTACGGCGAAGATTTGAAATGGGTGTTTGCCGCAGGAGCCTTGACGGCCAGCATACTGTGGTTCACCGGACTCGGGTTCGGAGCGCGGCTTTTGCTTCCGATCTTTCAAAAGCCGCAGGCATGGCGTATTCTCGACTCGCTGATCGCTGTTGTAATGTGGACAATCGCGCTTACGCTCGTGACAAATCCGATCAGCAGCTAAATTTCTGCACCGTGATGAAGCGCAAACTGCTTTTGGACTTCATCAATGCGAGCCTTTAGGACTTTGCGTTTGGTATCAAGCCCCATGATGCGCTGAATATCGGGCTTTGCTTCGAGCGTCGCCTGCATGAGGTTGGATTCAATGCGCTGAAGCTCCAACCGATCGAACGTCAGTTCCACCTCAACGCGTGCAGCATTTTCCGGCGTCTGCAGCACCATTTCTCGAGCCACCAGATCGCAATAATGCGCGTAATAACGACTGGACTGCAGGCGCTCCAAAATGAGCTGACTTTGCAAAAGAGGCTCTTCGTCAGCCGTCACCGTGCGCCAAACTTCGAGAATTTCTCGTGCCGCTTCCGCTTCACTGCCAACAAACTCTTCTTCAATACGGGAAGAAAATTCCACGGCAAGCGCCGGATAGTTAAGAAGATTTTGCAACAGTCGTTCGCGAATATCGCTCGTGGGCGCCAGCGACACGGGTTCGCCGCCGGTTCCAAAAAAAGGCTTTCGAGGCGTAAAACCTCCGTAACTACGATTGCGACGCGCATCAAAATGCATACCCGTGGCGGGATTGGCCGCAGGCAGCTTCCTCACCGAGGCAATACCGCACAAGCGTTCAATCTCGTCGGGGCTCATTCGTGCGTGCATCGCAAGCTCACCCACGAGTTGCTTGCGCAGAATCGGCGCCGATCGCATAGACACGATCAGGGGCTTACTTTCAGCGACAAATTGGCTTCGCCCCTCAGCCGTCCCCAAATCTTTACCTTGGGATACGGTTCTGACGAAATACTGTGTGAGCGTAAGACTCTTTTGCAGCTCGTCTTCAAATGCCTGTGCGCCCTTTTCCTTGATAAGACTGTCCGGATCGTGCTCAGGCGGAAGCACGACAAAGCGAATTTCCTGATCGTCTTCCACGACCGGCAAAGCTGCTTCCAATGCACGGCGCAAAGCATGCTGGCCGGCACTGTCGCCGTCAAAACTGAAGTAAACCGTATCAACCGCTCGCAAAAGTTTTTGTACATGCTCGGCCGTCACCGCCGTGCCAAGTGCCGCGCACGCTTCGGTAAAACCCGCCTGCGAAAGCTGAATCACGTCCATGTAGCCTTCGCAGACAATGGCGCGATGCTTCTCGCGAATACTTGCGGAAGCTTCGTACAGACCGTAGATTTCACGACTTTTGTGATAGAGCGCCGTCTCGGGACTGTTGAGGTACTTGGGATGCTCGTCGCCGTTGAGGGTTCTAGCACCAAACGCAATCACTTGTCCGCGCGGATTGCGGATTGGAAACATCAGGCGACCGCGGAAACGATCATAGCGTTTGTCGCCATTGTGGATCACCAGGCCGCAACCGCCTTCTTCCTCCAGATCTTTGCTGGCGTACTGATCGCCGAAAACATCCTTAAGCGGTTGCCAGGCATCAGGCGAATATCCCAGCGCAAAGCGAGCGGCAGTCTCGCCCGTGATGCCGCGCTGTTTCAGATACTCAATGGTGCGGGTATTCGTCTTCAGACTTGCACTGTAATAGTCTGAAGCCGCTTTCATCATGTCGGTAAGCGAGCGCACGCGCGTACGAGTTTCGCGATCGCGCGGAGTCTCCGGCACCGTCATGCCGATCGATTCGGCGAGTTTGCGGATGGCTTCCGGATACGACAGTCCTTCGTAGCGCATGAGAAAGCCGATGACGTTACCCGATGCGCCGCAACCGAAGCATTTGAAAAACTGCTTTTGCTGGCTCACAGAAAAAGACGGCGTCTTTTCCTTGTGAAACGGACAGCAGCACATGAAATTTTTCCCGGTGCGCTTCAAAGGCGAGACTTTGTTGATCACCTCAACAATGTCAATGCGACTCAAAAGCTCTTGAATGAAACTCTCCGGGATCATTTGCTGCAATAAAAAAGAGAAAGAAAAAAGACACAAAAACTGCGGCACGCCGCTCCATGACGCTGACCCGTCAGCATGGTGCGCACCGCAGCTTTCTTATATCAGAGTTTTTATATCAGAGCGACAGCAATCACGTCGCCGACATCAATCCGCTTAGGCCGACAACGCTGCCTTCACCAGCACGGATACGCGTCCCATATCGGCCTTGCCCGCACACTTGGCCTTGACGATGCCCATGACTTTGCCCATGGCCGCCATACCGCTCGCGCCGGTTTCTGCGATCGCGGCGGCGACCACCGCCTTGATGTCCTCGTCAGACATCTGAGCGGGCATATACACGGACAACGTGTCGATTTCATTCTGCTCTTTTTGAGCAAGGTCTACGCGTCCGGCATCCGTGTACTGCTTCACGGAATCGCGACGCTGCTTGATAAGCTTGCCAATGACGCCGGTCACGAGTTCATCGGTGGCCTCAACGCGGTCATCTACTTCGCGCTGCTTAATTGCGGCAAGCAACAAGCGCAGAGCCGACAGGCGTGCCGTATCGTGTGCACGCATGGCGTTCTTCATGTCTTCGGTAATGCGTTCTTTTATCGTCATTCTTTTTCTCCAACTGCAAGAAAAAACGGCCAACTCATTGTCGAGACGGCCGTCTTTCTCTGGCTTATCAAGCTAATTCCGGCGTCTTTATCAAAGCCGGCTTCAGTCTGTACTGCGCGAGCGATTAGTACAGCTTCTTGGGCAGCATCATGCTGCGAAGACGCTTGTAGTGACGCTTGATGGCAGCAGCCTTCTTGCGCTTACGTTCAGCCGTGGGCTTTTCGTAGAACTCACGGGCACGAAGCTCGGTCAGCAGGCCGGACTTTTCGATGGTGCGCTTGAAACGACGAAGCGCAACCTCAAAGGGTTCGTTTTCCTTAACGCGAATGGTGGGCATTGATAAGCACCTGATCCTAGGATGTTAGTTGTTGACACATCGCACGGGATTGCCGGCGCCGTCGTATCTCGATCGGTCGCGGGCGCAAATCCGGTGCGCCAAAAAAATTAGAGAGTCCGCATTCTGACACAAAACCGACATAAAGTAAACACAAAGAGCCAATATTTTTTTGCGAATTCAGGCTTTTGCCACATCCGCAAGGCTAAACTTCGCCATCATGGAAACAGTCATTCTTCACAGTTGTTGTGCGCCGTGTTCTGCGGCCGTACTTGAGTGGATGCTCGCTCATGACATCCGCCCCATTGTCTTTTATTTCAACCCAAACATTTTTCCTCAGGCCGAGTACGAAAAAAGAAAAGCCGAGTTGACAGTGCACTGTCAAAGGCTCGGTGTTGAAGTCGTTGACGGCGACTGGGATCACAACACCTGGCTGGAGGCCGTCAAAGGGCTGGAAAATGAGCCGGAACGCGGCCGACGCTGTTCGGTTTGTTTCTCCGTTCGATTGCGTGCGACTGCAAAACTTGCTCACGACCGCGGCATTGCCCGCTTTACCACCACTCTGGCCTCTAGCCGCTGGAAGAATCTTGACCAAGTCAATGCCGCAGGGCAAGAAGCGGCTGAACATTATGCAGATGTCCAATATTGGGACAAAAACTGGCGAAAAGACGGCTTGCAAGATCGGCGCAATGCCCTTTTGAAGTTCTACGGTTTTTATAACCAGACATGGTGCGGTTGCGAATTTTCATATCGCGACGCCCAAAAGCGTGCGTCCGAGATTGCGACACGCCTCGCAGCTCAATCGAACAAACTTTCGACTTAACCTATCGACGCGCCAAAGCAAGCAGGCAGATATTGGCAAGCACCAGCACCACGCCTACTGCCTGCCAAAGGCCAAGCACATCACCCAAAAGCACCATCGAGAAAACGATGGCAGAGAGCGGCTCCAGGCACACCACCAAACCAGAGACCACCGGCGAAATGTATTTCAGCCCAGTGAGATAAAGCCAGAATGCCGCCACCGTGCCAAAAACCACGATAAAGGCAAAATCGGCTGTCACCACCCAGTTCCAATTCACATTAAGCGTCCAGGGCGGGCAGAAGAAAGAAGCGATCACTCCACCAAAAAGAAAGGCCCACGCAACGACAACCGTAACGCCCGCTTTTGCCGAAGGTTTTTGCGGTTGGATACTGAAAGCTGTTGCGAAGACCGCCGAACACAGCCCCCAGACAACAGCCATCGGCGAAAATTTCAAACCGGAGAAATCTCCGTTGGTCACCATCAGCGCAACACCGGCCGCAGCCAACACGGCACAAATGCATTCCACGGACGACATTTTCGTGCCTCTTGTCAGCGCCAACCACAGTCCCGCCAGCATAGGATTGAGTGTCAGAAAAATCGCAGCGGTGCCGGCATTGGAGTAGGAAATAGATTGAAAAAAGCAGAAGTGGGCCAAAAACACCAGCGCACCACTCGTGAGGATTTCCAATAAAAGCTTGCGGTCATTGAAAATCGACCACATCTTTCGAGGCATGATCAGCGTGCCGATCGCCACAAACAGCACCCCGGCTGACAACTGACGCAACGTCACAAGACCCAGAGCAAAAAAGCCGCTTTTGATCTGAAACAGATGCTGCACGGCCGTACCCATGGCGCCCCAAAAGACGGAGGCAATGACGGTAAAGAGAAAACCCAGAAAGAAAAGTCGGTTCATTTGGCTCGGACAAAATTCGTTGAGCGGATTTTAGTTGGCCTCAGGCAGCTACGAATATTTGATGCCGATTTTTGTAATGGCGTTTTTGCAATCATCCGAACTTTTCTGTAATATTCAGCGCTCACCGCAATTGCTTTTCCATGTATGGTGGAATTTGCGCGGTCGGAGAAGTGGCCGAGTGGCTGAAGGCACACCCCTGCTAAGGGTGCAGATCAAAAATAACTGGTCTCGAGGGTTCGAATCCCTCCTTCTCCGCCAGATACGAAACTCAGACAGTCGCATGACGTCTGAGTTTTTCTTTTTTTATCAACAAGTTATTTCCACAGGCGGTTGCACGGAAGCGCATCTTGCTTCACTCAATCGAATGCTGTTTGGTGGCTGGGATGGTGCCTATCCGATAGACTGGTTTTCGACCGGTCAAGATTAGTTACCTATAGCAATTTAGAGTTTGAAGGATGCAATATGCCAAAACTAACGCCTCCCAAAAGCGACAGATTCGTAAAAGCCACTAAAGCTGACGGCTTGTATGCGCTCGGTGGTGTAGCTGGTCTTTATCTCCGTATTCAGAGTAGCACCAAGTGTTTTGTCTACCGCTACACATCTTTATCTGGTCGCCATCTCTACACGATCGGTTCTTACCCTGGCATTTCACTCGAGGAAGCTCGTACAGAAGCCCACAGACTTAAGGCGTTGCTGAAGCAGGGCGTGGATCCTCTAGACGATCGCGAAGCAAAAAGAGCCGAGCAAACATTTAAGCTCAAGCAGGAATATCTGCAAACAATCACCTTTGGCGAGCTTGCCGATCAGTACGTCGTTAGTCGAGAACATCAGTGGACGCTTAAGGATCACGCGCAGAACATTGCTCGCTACGAAAAATACGTCACACCGCACATCGGACATTTGCCCATCAACAGCATCACGACCAAGGACATTGCCACGGTGCTGGACAAAATGGCTGAAAAAGGATGCTCAAGGAGCTTATGGGGCAAAGTTCGCTCTCTGATGCGTCAGGTCTTTGATTGGGCAAAGGCTCAGGACATTGTTACCGGAGATAATCCCGTCTCACCGCCAGTACTCAAGCACCTTTTGACCCGCATTCCAGAGCAAAGCGACAAGCACCACGCCATGCTTCCGATTAAAGACGTGCCTAGGTTTATGGCTTCGTTGCATTCTGGACAAAGCATCACGGCAAAGTGCCTTGAGTTTGCGATCCTTACAGCAGTTCGGTCACAAAACGCCCGTTTGGCAGAGTGGTCTGAAATCAACTGGGAGCGAAAGGAATGGTGCATACCGGCACGAAAAATGAAGGTTGGTGTGAATGGAGACCACATCGTCCCATTGAGTAAACAAGCGATCGAATTGCTCGAACTAGTGAAGGGAACGCGTCTCTATTCGAAGTACATTTTTGCCTCGCCAAAAGATCACGGGACGCTGTCGGATCCCGCCCTGTTGAAGATCATTAGAGACATGCATCACCGTGCTGTGGATGCTGGTCAGCCTGGCTACACAGACCCTAAACAGACCAAAATGCAAGGCAAAGTGGCTATCGCAACGGCACACGGCATTGCTCGAGCAAGCTTTCGCACATGGGCTCAAGATGATGAGCTTGGCAATGACAGGTTTTTTTCAGAGAAGACCGCCGAGTTGTGCCTTCACCATAAGGTTGACGACACCTATAACGGAGCATATAACCGAAACGAAGCCATGCAGAGCCGGCGTGAAATGATGCAAGCTTGGGCAGACTACTGCTTATCTGCAACGGAGAAATCGCTATGACAGAAGAAAAGACGGTGGATGCGAAACAACTTGCAGAATTTCTTGAACTCAACGGGCTGTGCAAGCTGTCACGAGATGAACACGAAATTGTCATGTGGTATCGACTTCTGAAAGAAGCGGGACTAGGCAAGAAGGCCAGAGCTGTTCTTCAAGCTTCGGTTGCTACTGCCGCTTTCGTATCTCACTGCACACTACTGACTGACGGCAAACAACCAAGCGGATTTGAATTGGCAAGATGGGCATTACCTGATCTTGATACAAATCTCAAAGAACTTCGATTCGATGAAGATAAGGAGAAGGATGAGAAGAAGGGTGAGAAGAAGTCAATCACAAGCAAACAGAAAAGCGAACTTCGAGATAAAACGCGAGCTCTGTGTGAGGGCTATCTTCAGAATAAGTTTGGCATCCCAAAGTCATACGCGCAGTTCTTTTTGCGAACTGTATGCGAGATGCCCGCAGGCGACCATCAAGAGCATAGCAGAGCCGTCAAGCTACGCCTCCCTGAAGGAGTCAAACGGCTTGTAGAAACGATGCTCATAAGCATCCCAGCGAAACAGATTCGGGCTCGGAAGTTGGCGGAGAAGAGCGCGGCTAAAAAAAGTGGAGAAAACCAAAACACGGAGACAGCCACGAAAACCCAAAAGGTAACCAAGTCGCACCCCGCTACGACAGTCAAAAAGGTATCCAAGTCGCAACCTGTTACGACAACCAAAAAGGTAGCCAAGCCGCCGATCAAAAAGCCGGCGCTGTCGGATGACTTTGAATTGTGACTTGTCTTAGAGACTGGACGAGGAACTAGGCCTTGTGCCACACAGAAGAGAGGGTTCCTTGCGGAACCCTCCTTGCTTTTAAGATTTCTTTTCGTTCACCGTTTTAGGTAAGCGAAGTCGATAACACCGTTGTGCAGATGCAAGCCCCGGCAGACGTTTTGTAAAACTGCTCTTGCCATCGTTGCCAGGTATCAACATCCCTCGCCGAAGCAAAATTCTGGACACCTCAGTATGGTACCTGTTCAGACAAAATTCCTTTCTGTACACGGCGGAAGGAACATAGTAAATTTCCCCGTCAAACCAACCCAATCGATTTGCTGGCGTTCCTTGGAAAGACAGCCCCATTTGAGTGGGATGTAACGGTACAAATCTGGCTTCCTGCGTCAACAGCAGGTTTTCCACATGCTCGGCGATCTCGTCTTCTTCGCGAGACTCGGAGTTGCCAAAGGCAGAGAGCCACGCCAAAAAACACCGTTCAATGCGACTGAAGGCTGTCCCTTCAGTCCAACCAGTGATCCGAAGCTTCGTGGCTTCTTCGCCAGCGTAGGCCAGTAGCGCGAACGATTCTGCCACGCGTTTGACCTGAGACGAACTCTTTTCGGGAACAAGCTTCGCAACGATGGCGGTCAATTCCGTCTGGATTTCTTCAAATCCAGGCGGCTGTGCCACCAGATGCTCGAGCCAAGCATGAAAGGCCGTGCCGTAGTTTTCTGAGCACGCTTGCTTGATTTGCTTGGCGTACTCTTGAATTGTGTCGGTCCCTTCGGGAAGTGACTCATTCACACCGAGTTTGTGCCCTGCATCTGCAGGAATATCAATCAATCGGATTTCTTGACCAGCATAGACCTTCACTCTGTTCTCAGCGGCCATCTCACGGAGTCCCACCTCGCCACTTGAAAGCGTGATGAGGCGCCACTTGTTGACCTTGCGAGCCAGCCCGTAGATGTTGGCGCGTGCCTTCTGCGACCCGTTCATCAAGTCGTAGATGCACTTGCCCACTTCTTTCCCATTGGCCTGACCAATTTCGTCAAGTTGCAGGACAACGTCGTTGTGCTGTAGTGCTTGGCCTTCAAGTCCGTTGCTGGTCGCACGCCAAACCTTTTTAAGCTTGGGACTACCAAGAACGCTTGAGCCGATCATGAGGGCCATGCTCTTACCAGAGCTGGAATTCCCTCTCAAGTGGAAGCCAACGTTCTCGCGGTTGGTCAATCTCAACAGCGGAGCGGCCAGTACCGCACAGATACACAGAACGGCTCGGCTTGAATGCAACGCAGGTTTTGCAACCCGTTCGATCCATGCTTCGAGCGAACCCTTCGACTCAATTTCAGGAACCTCTCTGCTCGGCGGAACGTATAAAACTTTCTGCGTCTTGTTTTTGCTGATGGTTTCCTTCGGCAAAACAAAAACCGAAGTTCCGTCGGCTAATTCAAGCCAGCCTAGGCGATCAGTGCAAATGGCACGTTCGCGAGGTTCGGCAGCCGAAATGTATTCGATCACCCGGTCTTTACTACGGACATTGCAAGGTGCCATCCACAGTCCCTGATCGGCAAGAATGCCACGCACTCTTGAAGGCTCTTCAGAGAGAGTCTTGTCAGACAGGTGCCAGTGGTGTTCTTTACCATCGTGGTCGAGCCAACGAAGCACGCGACCCCAAGTGTTGTTCTCGGAATCGCGGAAGCGGTACTCTACCTTGAGATAACCGCATACCTTGGTTTCGTTGCCTTGCTGATCCTCGGCGTCTGCGCCTTTGACCGGAGCCACGAAATACACCCCGTCGTTTCGAAGTTGGTACTGCCCGCCAGAGACGGTGTAGTGAGGGCATTCTTCAACCGACTGGCGATGGGAGTCAGCTGGATTTAAAAGTTTGATCTCAGACATATTGATCTGCCTCATAAAAATCGTTCCAGTCAGTCGGAACCTTGCCGTGAATATCGCGGAATTTGTCGATCGTCTCTTGACTAAACTCGGGAAAGAACACTGCTCCGTTGGACAGGATTGCTGCCTTCTTCGCTTGTTCGGAACCGTTGCCCACATCACCTAAGACGGTGATTAGGGCATTCGGATATCGAGTTCGCAGGCTCTGAGCTACATGAATGAGGCCATGACAGCTAAATGCCACAACACCACACACTCGCTCGATACTCCGCTGTACTACTGACTGAACGGTTGCGAAACCCTCACCAATGACCAGGTGAATGTCTGGACTGAACCGATCGGTGATGTGAGGAAGCCCATTGATGGGGCAAAAACAACCACGCATCCGACCATGGCGAAGGAATCGCTTTGCCCCATCTTCCGCGATGAACTGTAAGCTCCAGAGCTTGAGCGGCTTGTCAGGTACGTCAGAACTAACGGCGGGCAGAACAAGCAGAGTGCCGTCCTCATTGAACTGGCCTCCCAACTGGGGCAGCAATGAGTTGAGTCGACGGGCAGAAATTTTTCGAACGTAACGTGCCGGATCTACGTTTTTCCGCAAAAGGTAGCCATGGTCAGACCGATCTTCGATCTGATCACTGCCATCGTAGATACGTAGGGCAAATTTGCGCATCGCCTTGTGCTCTGCGCTATCCATCATCTGGCTTTGTGCAAACTTCGTCTCGATGTAATGCTCAATTTCGCGACGAGAACCCTGACCAGTAAAAAATACGGCACACTGGTCGCCATCAGAGAGTTTCCAGTTCCAAACGACGCCGCCTTTATCGTCGTCAAAGAGACGGATGCGGGCATCACCTTTGCCATGAGGATCGCCGAGAACATCAGCGATAGCCCAACGACGAGAATTTGCACGACAAGAATAAGGGTCGACACCGACCGCTTCGCAGGCCTCTTCCAGTGACCTGTAAATTTTGCGAGTCATAATCACTTTCCTTATGACCCTAGGGCGCAGATTCGCAGAAATACAGCTACACTGCGCACCGAAGGGTCCAACAAAAAATGTTCTAAGGTGGCATGCCTGTCCGTGGCCAAACTTTCAGACATGCCGGTATTTGTTAGGACTCTTCGTCCTATCTGTTTTTTTCAGGTGTGGTTGCACCTCCTTGCTGTTGGAGCCAGGCCTGAACCTCTTCGATCGACCAGAGGGTCACTCCTTCCGTAATCTTCAAAGGCCGAGGAAAGCTCGGTTTTTCTTTAACCCACCTCCACAGTGTGGATCGGTGGATGCCCAGTTGTCGCGCTAGCGACGATGCTCGTACGTATTGATCCAAATTCGCCCTCCTTCGGAAAAGTATTGCGGGAAAGTTCCGATGTCGGTGAGACGTCTCGTTCATCGGTAAGCCGCATCTTTCCACCGTCCAGAGCCGCTCGTCAATAGGCAACCAGAGCCGAAAAAATTTTTTATTTTCATTGCTTCCGAGCAAGTTATAAATAGACACGGTAGGATTACCTTCGAGCTGATTAGTAGCAGAAAAAGGGGTTTTTGCTACGAAACCGACTCTAAAGGGGGATAAGAGGAGAAAAGACGCACTCCAATGAGAAATCGATTTAGAAAACCTGTTACAGAACCCCCACCTTTCGAAGATGTAAAAAATTGTTACTGCCACTCCCTAGCCTTCAGTCTCCAAATTGAGCAAAAAGAATTGCTCGTTCATACCGTTGATGTTTCGATAAAGCTCGAAACAGTTAGCGTAAGAGCTATATGGGCAATTTTACTTAGTGGATTACACCAAGTACACAGTGCCATAGTTTTTGGTGTTACAAGTGAAACAAGGTTACAAGGTTGATTTCTATAGGCTTTTCTCAGTCTGGATGTAACACCGCTGATGAAGGGTGTTACAGGGTGGTCTGTATTGGTAACACCAGTAACATCGTAGGTAACACCAAGAAATTGCGTAAGGTATTGATTCCAAACGAATGTTACACCGTAACACTGTTACACCTTTGGGAAGGTCATTCTTAACTTTGAAGTGTACAAATAAACTATAGTCTTAATGTTCATATCCGAGTTTCGGCAAAGTGTTCATTTAGAGTTCAATGTACGATTTTTAGACATTTGTTTAAAATAGTCTAAAAGTCTTTTTATACATAATCTATTTATATCGGCCGAGAAGGATAAGCCATGAACGTTGGACAAAAAATTGGCTATAAAAGAGTGAGCACGTTGGTTCAGAATACCGATCGACAACTTGCTGATTTGGAACTCGATCGTGTATTTGAGGATCATGCTTCTGGAAAGAATACCGACCAAAGACCTCAATTGCAGGAGTTGATGCAATACGTTCGAAGCGGAGACGTGGTCTATGTTCACAGCATGGATAGGTTAGCTAGAAATCTACGAGATCTGCTGAAGCTGACAGAATTTCTATTAGACAAAGGCGTGGAAATTCACTTTATCAAAGAGAATCTCACCTTTGAAGCAAAAACAGCATCTAATCCAATGTCCAAGCTTTTGATGATGATTTTGGGTGCTGTGGCGGAGTTCGAACGGTCTTTAATTTTGGAAAGACAACGAGAAGGGATTGCTATTGCAAAAGCCAGAGGTGCTTATAAAGGCAGAAGACCGATAGGTGAAGCCAAAATCGTAGAAATTAAGAACTTAGTTCTGGAAGGGAAACGAATTAGCCAAATTGCGAGAGAGTTAGGGTTAAGCAGAGGCACCGTTTACAAATATAGCAACATGTCGGAAATTTAATCTAAATAATTGCAATTTATCTAGATTAAGATGAAAAGGCGGGATCTACAAATTCAGCCGTTTTCGCAGAAGGGCGGTTAACTACGGTCAGCTAACCGCCTTAAATCTTCAAAGCGAGCTTTTATAACGAGCAATTGCTGTTCGGTAGTTAAATTGACTTCTGACATGTGGACCTCGTCTTAAAAATCTTTTTGCTCGCGGGTAAATTTTGAGACGACACCTTTCTTAAAAGTTATCCTGGCTTTATATTGGGTACCACTCATACCTCTAGGGCCATAACACCAGATAGTTTCTTCACTATTACTAAAGTAATCATCTGGCTCTCCCCAACTTTCTAAAACCTGTTCTGGTGTTTCACCTTTAAATAATATTTGATCTTGGACACATTTGCGCTCAAATTCCCTTCTTCGGAAGAAAGATTCAATTTTGTATGCCGCATATATAAAGCCAATTCCGATCAGAAAAAACAACTCGTTGCCAGAACTACCGATTAAAATCAATACACCAACAACAAAAAGAAGTATTTCGAAAATATATCTAATTATCTTCATAATCATGTCAACTCGGCTTGACAATCTTCATCAATGATCTAAGACCGTAAAAACCCAAAATAGAACCAATTATTCCGCAGATGGCCGATACGATATAAAAGATCATATCAATCATATTAATGAATGGGTTGGCAACGATCTTGCCCAAGGCTCTTATGTCATTGATTAGCTTATCAACAGGTACAGTCTTTAAAGCCGAGACAGCTTCAGGACCATATTTAGATGCCTTTAATACGGCTTCAGCACCAACTTTTTCAGTGACAGCTAACACATCTGGGCCAGAATACCTAAAGACATTTGCGGCTTGTATCCCAAATTGATCTGCCACTTTGATCGTTTTAGGAATATCTGAAATAGAGTCGCTTTTGCCAATTACTTCAATCGTATTGGTAAGATTAGTTCTCTTATGATATTGACCAAGTTGAGCCATTGGTTCGACAAATTCTTTGAACGCAACTTCTTTTTTTCTTTCTTTGGCCACCTTAGCAATTACATTCTTGATGCTTTTCTGCATCGGTTCCGAAATCTTATTAATCTTTTTTGCAATTTTAAGTACCGCAACACCTGTTTTTGCAGGTATTGTTGCACTTGCTTGAGGTCCTACTGAAGCCACCGTAAGAATTAATCCAGCACCCGCTAATCCTGCTGTAAATAAATCTACTTCCTTGTCATTTGCATAAGAATATCCTGCCGTTACGAGATCTCTTACATCTCCCACACCAGAAAACTCAGAAACAAATTCGGCGGCCTTACCATAAGATTCTTCACTTTTACCCAGAAAGAATCCTTTTCCTGCTTCTTTTAATTTGTATTCAAGCGATGCCCTGGTTTCGAGTACTTTATCAAGAATCGGATTTAGCTTTTCAGCCTCTTCAGAGCTAACCAGAGGTAAATTTTGATAAAAGGCTATGTAATCCTGTGCATCTTTATAATGCCCTTCATCGTATAATTTTTGAGCATATTCGACTGGATTGATTATCTTGATTGAATCAAGATAGGCATATTGTTCATTATGTTGAACATTTTGCTGTTCTATCCAAAAAGGGCGAGCTATTAGGCAACCTATAGTAATGCTTAAAAATGCAATGCCGAGCTTTAATTTCCCATTTACCTTTGTTCTCGGCTCTTTTTCTTCAGTCTCTGACATTTGATTTTTCCAATTAATTCGGGTAATATTTAAACACATCGAACGGAATCAAAACCAAGATAATAAACCATCCGAGTATTGCAGTTATAATCGTAACAACTTTACTCTTTCTGCGCCTTCCACTTGCAATGCTTTGTCCTTTACTTGGGTACATATATTCAAACCAAAGCACTACAATTCCGGGTAGCAAAAAAATTGTCCACAGAATTTTTAATAATTTTTTCATTTTTATTCAAAAATATCTTGGCATCGAGCCTTTATTGCTTCAAGCAATATTTCCTTAATTACTTGTGAATTGGTTTTTAGGTATTCAATATTTAAACGAATCATTAAGTAGTTATCCTTGTATTTAATATCCGTTAGGGATAACTGATCTATCAGATTGCTGATTGCCTCCTGTGGAGCAAATATTTTTATTAACGTATACCGCTTTCTGGGTTCTACCGAGGCAAAATTTACTGTCTTGTTGTTTACCTTAAAGCCTATATAGCCAAGCACATATGACAGTTTGATATTGGCATTTCTATTGTCGCTTATTAAAGCGAGCATTGCGTCGGCAACAGCCAGACACTGAGAATTTTTCTTTTCCCAGTACGGTCGATCAGCGATCTTTGCTTCTATAGATGACTCTTCATCACAAATAGCGATTTGCCTTCTATCTAGCAATTTACTGAAAACAAACCCCAGTTCTCCGCCTGGGGTTTTAAATGCGGAAACTTGAATTGCGATTAGGGGAATTGATTGATTGAGAATGTTTATGACATTCCAAAATCTAGACGTTAGGTTCTCGGCGACAATGACGGCAACATGGTCATAGCTCGGATGTTGGCGCTTTTCATTGTCCCAGTATTCAATGGTTCTGATGATGTGTGAGGGATCGGTTTTCCCAAGCTGAATTTCAACCTCGTATCGAACATCATCGTCCGACTCAAACAAGAGGTCCAACCGGCCACCTTCTTTTTGAGTGCGCTCTCTGTCGATCACGCGAATATCACCTAGACCGAGCCGTTCTGGATTGTCAATCAGCGCTTTTTGGAGCTGTTCTTCATTAAAATCCGCCCTGTTCACCAACGAGACAGGCTCGTAAAAGATAAGATCGGGCATCGGTACACCTAGTTTTTTTATCTTTTGTCGTGAGGAAGATCCCCGTCTGATTGTATGAGTTTCAGCCTGATTTTTATGGTGACTAAGTTGGTAACTAAATTTCTAAATGATATAATTACCATTGATAATCAAGTCTGTTTAGAGGTCTCCTTCCCGCCAAGATTCTTAACCCCGCAGGACTTACGTCCTGCGGGGTTTTCGTATGTAGTTTTGAAAATGCTTATCCTGCAAGTCCTCGGTATTGCCGTCGCACTTTCCATCGACGCCATGGTCGTCGCTCTATGCTGGAGCGCCACCTGCAAACACGTTACGACCAAACACATCTTTCAATTCGCTGCCGCTTTCGGCTTTTTCCAGTTCCTGATGCCGCTTGCGGGAGGACTTGCCGGCAATACCGTTGCGGATTTGGTCAGCTCTTGGGATCACTGGATTGCTTTTGCACTGCTTGCCTGGGTCTCCTTATCGATGGTTCGCGAGGCTTTCGGCGATGAAGAAGAACCTGAACTGTGCCAAGTCTGCGGTACCGTGCCCTGGGGGACACTTTTGACGTTGTCGGTTGCGACGAGCCTCGATGCACTGGCCGTCGGTTTTTCGTTTGCCATGGCCAAATTCCCGATCCTCTGGCCCTCGGTCGTCATTGGCTCCGTTTGCTTTGTGCTGACAGCTATTGCCGTTATGCTCGGCAGCAAACTTTCAAGCAGAGCAGCTCGCCACAGCGCCAAACTCTCGCTTTTCGGCGCCGCCGTCTTGTTTGCCATCGGACTTAAAGTGCTCTACGAGCATGATGTATTCCAAGGTCTGTTTTGAGATTCTGTTTGATCTCAGAGACTCAGTTTGCTAGGCTAGGCCTGTTCACGTTTGAAATTTTCGACGCTTTTCAATCATGTCAGCAGCGCCTAAACAAATTCCTGCGCGCGCTCCTCAGAAGCGCTTTTTCATCCTTCCCGTACAAAGTTTCACGGAAGAATTAGGTGAACGCATTTCCGCTGCCCGCCGTTGCTGCAAACTTACGCAAGAAGAATTGGCGCAGAAAAGCCGCACGTCGCTTTCGACTTACAAGCGCATTGAACAGGGCGACACGACGGTTTCCATCGGTACCGTATTGAGCGTCCTATATTGCCTCGACAATCTGGAAAGTTGCGAAGGAATCCTTGCCGAAGTTCTTCAAGCTTCGCACTCCGCCAATCAACTGCCTCAACGCGTGCGACACAAAAAGCGGCCCGCCCAAAAGACCACTCGTAGCAAAGCGGAGAAAGCCACGCGCTCAAGCAAAAGCTGAGCTTCGTCACTGCCAAGAGTCAGGTTCGTTCCAGAACTGCATCAGACGCTCTAATCGGAGCGTCTTTGTGTATGGAGGCAGGCTCTGCCAAATCTTCTTGCCGTAACCCGAGCGAACCAGACGCACGTCACCGATGATAAGAATGCCGCGATCGGCCTCACTGCGAATCAAACGCCCTGTGCCCTGCTTGAGCGCAATGGCAGCAGCGGGCACGGACAGAATATTGAAGGACGACTGCCCCTGGCTGTCGAGCCATTTACAACGCGCATCAAACACGGGATCTTCACGATTTGGGAAGGGAAGCTTGTCAATGATCACAAGTGACAACTGATCGCCCTTGATGTCGATGCCCTCCCAGAAACTCATCGTTGCCACCAAAATGGGATGCTGCTCGTGGCGGAACTTATCCAGGAGCTTCTCTTTTGACTCCTCGCGCTGGACCAAAACCGTATAGTCACGCCCATTGGCGGCAATGTATTCGCGCAACTGCTCGGCTGCACGCTCCATGCCTCGATAGCTGGTGCACAGCACGAAAGCTCGCCCCTGCACCATGTCAATCACTGGCCAGACCTGTTTTATGAGTTCATCCGTGAATTCGTCCCGCGCCACGCCGCTTTTGAGATTCGGCATATCGGGCGGCACATAGAGCATGGCTTGATTCTCATGATCAAACGGAGAATTCCAAGCATGCTCCTCGGCACCTTCGATGCCGAGCGCCTGCGTGAAATGCTTGAATTCCCCATCGCCTACAGCCATTGTTGCCGACGTGAAAACCCAGGCCGTTTCTTTACGCAGATTCATCATCCGAGAGAACGGTTCGGCAATATCCAAAGGCGTCACTGTAAGGCGCGCTTCACTGCGACTGCGCGATATCCAGCGCACAAGCGGCTTTTGCTCCGGCGGCATCGGCATTCCGGCGTGTTTAAGCCAGATCACCCACTGCTTCATGTCCTGCAGGATGGCGGTGCCCGACTCAATGAATACGCCCAGATCGTCGCTCATTTCAACGAAAGGTGCAGCCGCTTCCAGCAACACTTCCAGCACAAGCGCGACATTTTCCAAATGCTGAGTCGATCCTTGCATGCCGCTGATGGTCTCAATATTGCGGCTGTCACCTTCGAGCACACCGGCGCCTTCGAGCCCCAACACAAAGTCATAAAGAGACTTCTTGATCGTCTGCGTGATGACATCCCACGAGGTTCCTTTGGGGGCAGCACTTTTGAACTTGCCCATCAGAATGGGGCGCATGCTTTCAACGACCTCGCGAATGGCTGTCGTAGACAATTCGCTGCCGAAGTAATTCGTGGCGATTTCGGGAAGTTTGTGCGCTTCGTCAAAAATCACGGCGTCCACACGCGGCAGCATCCCGTCGTCCTGACCGCCTTCGAGCTCCATGGCCGCCGCCGAAAGAAACAGATGGTGATTGACGACAATGACATTTGCCTTCTGAGCTCTCAAGCGAGCTCGAGTCACAAAGCATTCACGAGCGTACTGACAATGTTTACCGAGACAATTGCCGGCCGTACTGGTGACGGAAGGCCACACGGCGCTGTCTTCTGCCACGCCGCTTACTTCACTGATGTCCCCCGTTTTTGTACGATCCAAAAAGATACGAATACGCCGAAAATCCTCCACAGCATCCCGCGAAGCTAGTGTGATTTCTCCGCGTTCGCACATATTGATGCGATGCTTGCACAAATAGTTCGAGCGTCCTTTGAGAAGCGCAACATTGGCAGGCAATCCGCAGGCCCGCATCAGAGCCGGGATATCTTTACGACAGAGCTGTTCCTGAAGCGATTTACCCGCCGTACTCACGATAACGCGACAGCCTGCGATCAAAGCTGGGGTGAGATACGCAAAGGTCTTACCGGTACCTGTTCCTGCTTCAGCCAAAAGCTTGCCTTTGCTTTGAAGCGCCTTAGCCACAGCCAGAGCAAACTCGATTTGAGCCGGACGCGAAACAAACCCCGTCGTTGCGTGCGCCAAAGAGCCGTCAGAAGCAAAAGCCTGCCGCACACGCGCTTCGTAGTCCTCCGGGAAAACTGCTCCTTGTCCGACAGCAGATTCCTCCCGCTCTGCCGATTTCGCAGGACTTCCGATGTCGTTTTCAAACTCAGCAAACGGGATCATCGGCGCATCAATTGGCGCCGTGATATGAGCCATTTGCTCGAGATCATCAGCTAAAAAACTCTCATCAGCAAGCAAACTTCTCGCAATCTCGTCGAGCTCAAGGTCCGCTCGTCCGCTCTTGAGCCCTGATTTCACTTCTTGTTTGCCTCGCTCTTATTTTGTTCCTGTTCTTTTTTAGCCTTTTGTTTGGCTCGCTTTTCCAAAGCCTTTTCACGATCGGCACGGCGTTTCTCGCGTTCGGCGACCTTCTTGTCGTACTCTGCGCGATGCTTGGCTTCCTTCGCTTTCTTTTGTTCGGCCTCAGCCTGACGTTCTTCAAGAGCCTTCATGCGCTTGGCGTGAGCTGCCTTGTTTTCCTGAGCATTTTTCTGCGCTTCGGTAGGTTTACGCGGCGTTGCTTTCTTTACCGACTTGGGCGGCTTAGCGGCTTTGGCATCACGCTCTTTCTGTCGAGCCGCTTCCTTGCGGGTTTCATCTTCGCGCACAATGCGGCGAGCCTCGGATTCGATCGCTTGCAGACGGCGAGATTGACGCAACTCGGCCTTACGGACATCCTCTACACAACTGTTCACAAAAATGTTCTCATTACAGCGACGCTTGGAATATTCCGAAAGTTCCTTCAACTTGCTTTTGGCGGCACGTACTTCCCGCAATGCCTGATCCGCGGCTTCTCGCGTCGTGATTGATCCCTTCGGGAACCGCTGCATCAGCGCCTGATTCTCGATCGCAGCAAGATCAGGATCAAATGCAAAGGCTTGAGTAGCGCAAGCCATAAAAAGAGCGAAAAGAATGGGCGTAAGAGCTTTCACGGGGAAAATAACAGAAGCAAGAAATTGATGAAATGAATACAGTTATCGGTTCGAGGCGAAAGGCGTTTCTTGCTCCCGAACCTTCGGAGTCGAAATTTTACTGCAGCTGCATTTTTCGCATGTATTGCCAAACGTCTCAAACTGCGACGAGCTCTTTTGCACATCGTGGACTTTCTTTGAGCAACACCTGCGCTACAAATCGTTTTTTAGGCGTAGACTCAAAATTTGAGATCCCAAAAAATACTGAGGATTTTTATGAACTGGCGTGTGGTTTTAGCCGTCCTGACGTGCAGCACGGTTCTCATGTCGGCAAGCTACACCATGTTGATTCCGTTCCTGCCGATGTACCTTATCCAAGAACTCGGCGTTCAAACCTCGGAAGTCAATTGGTGGAGCAGCATCATTTTTGCCGTGAGCTTTTTGATTTCAGGCATTTTCGCTCCCATCTGGGGAGCTATGTCCGATAAGGGCTCTCGCAAGCTCATGGCGTTGCGCGCCGCCAGCTGTTTGGCAATCACCTACTTTCTGGGCTCCATCGTCCAGACCCCCTGGCAATTGTTCGGAGTTCGCGTACTGCAAGGTCTTGCCGCTGGCTTATGGCCGGCTCAGCTGGCCATTTTGACTTCCGTCATTCCGCACAAGAAGATCGGCTTTAGCATGGGCCTGATGCAAGCAGGGCTGACCGCAGGAGGCGTTCTGGGACCGCTTGTGGGCGGTTTTCTCGCAGAAGTGTTTGGGATGCGCTCGACGTTTCAGATCGCCGCTGTAGCGCTCACCACCATCACCATCGCACTGGCGG
>ULXO01019064.1_pt1 | contig 31175 bp, 39 predicted proteins | sample 1961391 | NCBI WGS metagenome assembly ULXO01 (sample SAMEA4835841, study PRJEB28245) | human gut metagenome | biome: gut microbiome; material: fecal sample | place: Denmark | collected 2008 | reverse complement strand
TTATTATATTTTATTAACCATATTGCATTTTGACACATAAAACAATATTAAAAACCAGATTAAATATCTGAATATTAATTAACTAATGATGTTTTAATTATTTATAATTGGATATTCTTTCTTTAAATGGTCTAGTCCCCAATACATACAAAAAAGCCTGTCCACCATATAAAGGTAAACAGGCTCTAATTATTTATCTTCTATTTTATCTGCTCCAACTTCTGCCTTTATCTTATTAAATTCCAGTCTATAATGTAAATCTATTCCAAATAGGCTACCAGCAAATACTGCTATCTCACCAAATGCAACCAGTACAGACGGGTGAATTATGCCTATAGGCGGAATATATATTGCTGCTATCAGTAGAAAGCATCCAACTATTACCAATATTATAGCAGCAGCCAGTTCTGTTTTAATTCTTGTCTTAGTCATATTATGCTTGTGGGTCAACTTCCATAAACGGTACTCCTGTCCATTGTATCGCGTTATCATAATATACAAGTACATACATACTTGTTTCTCCATTAAGATTCCTAAGAGTACCTGTATAAGTTAATGACTCTGTTTCATCTTGTATAGTCAGGCTATCCGCAATTTTCTTAGTGTCTATCATATTTATACCCTTTAAGTCTTTCGCTATACGAATATGGATATTTGATATTGTACCACCTCTATAGACTTCTCCAACGGCACTAAATTGTAATGTATAAGAAACAGATCTGCGATCAGTTGATAATTCAGGGTGGCATATTACTAAAACCTTTCTACTTCCTGCTGGTACTTTCTTGTCAACAGAAATTGTATGATAAGGTTCTGGAAGTGCATAAAACCTGTCTTTTGCATCTGCTACCCACAAATCATTAGGTGTTCTTGTCGCGTTGGTATAAAATTCATAGGCTTCAACCTGTTTACCACTAAATCTTTGAAATTCCGTTGTCCAGTAGTATGCTTTTCCACTATACCAACAATCATTTGTCCCATCTGTAAAATACACTCCTTTCTTTAATGGTATTTTATTTCCTGAATAATCGAGATAATCGTATAGCATTCCTTGTGATATGTAATCACTTTCTTCTGGTTCTAAATCGGGTAATTTCATTCCTTCTATAATTGCCTCATAACTGCCGTGATTGGATGATGTTATACCTCCAATATGTATTTCGTCTCCATCTTTATAAAAGGCTGATACAGGTAATAATGCGTTATGGTAATAATTACGGAAGTCTCCCAATCTATAAGGACTGAAAGAGCCGCCTCTAGGCTTATCATACTTATACCCTGAATTATTATTTTGCTTAATCAAATTTACAAGTGCCCCAGGGTTATTTGCCTCTAAGATTTCAATACCATACTTATTCCTTTTTAATAATTCATTATTGAGTGTAAGCGTATTGGCACAATGAATAGGTTTCCATTTTGACCACGGGTTTATATTATTGCAAGTGCATAATGTACCTAAGTCTGTTGATGGATAGCCCAATATATTACGGACATCCATTATTGATATATTTGTAGCTCCTAGCTTTGCCATAATTAATTGGTTTTACTCTTATAACATTATATCTTTTGTCGCTTCTATACTTCCATCTACAGACAAATCACCATCTAAAGAGATACTGCCAGATAATTTATCTTCCAATGGCTTATAGACTTCTTTATAAATAATCCTTTCTACTGTAATATCAGCCTTAAATACTTTGGCTAACCATCTAATTAGCTTCTTCATCCTTTAAATGGTTTTTAGTTTCTAAATTTACTAATCTGGATTCCAATTCATTTATCTTTACTTGTTGCTCCTTAATTAGTTGGTGTAGTTCTTTATTACATTGTATGGCAATAGAGGATAAACTAATATAGTCCATTGAATAAAATCCGTCTGATTCTGTGTAAATAAGTTCAGGAAAAACATTAATTACTTGTTGCGCTGACATTCCAATTCTCCATCTATTTATATCAGAATCATTATATTTATATTGGAATACATCTAAAACACTAATTTTATCCAAACAATTAAATAACTTAGAATGAATTGTTTTTAATCTTATATCAGACTTTTGGGTTAACGTTCCTCTTATTTCTACATTACCATAATTTGAACCAGATATGTACATACAAGCTCCTGCCCACTTTGAATGATAAAAATTTAAGTCTGTTCCTGATTGTATTCTCCAATTATCACCCCAAAATAATACTGGTGGATCTGATTTAATTTTAATACCATTCATAATTGTCCCGCCTCCCCAAGAAGGTCCAGCTGGACCTTGTGGACCTGTTGCGCCTCTGTCCCCCTTTGGACCTTGTGCACCAGTATCCCCTTTATCTCCTTTATCTCCCTTATCCCCTTTTGTACCTTTTATATTGACAGAAGAAGGAACAACCTCACTTGTTGAATTAGTCCAGCTTAGTACACCAGAAGAAGAAACGGAAGGTTTCCAGTACTTAAATGGAGATTGTGTTCCTGTTCCAGTAGAATATGCAACAATATCTCCAGAAGTACTAATATTATTATCTTTATCTATTTTAGTATTATTAGAAGCACTATTGTAATTTAGATAAAGATTAGCCACATTATTATTTTGGTCTTTCCCATTTATGCTATTTCCTTTGGAATGTTCAATATGAATATCAGTCTTATCACCTGTAATTATTCCCCCTGTAAATAATGGTGTTGAACTTGTAGATAAATTTTGGTTAATTGCATCTAGATAGTTTTTATTGCTATGTGAATGCAAGTCGCTTGTTAAAGCAATATTAGTATTACCTACTTTAGGTGTTTTGCTGAATGTACAGTTTTGCTTTACCCTTAAATCTTCTATAATATCTATATAATTTCCATTATTGGAATTACCTATAGTCTTATTGCCCACAGAAGATGCAGCAGCATTCCACATATCTAAATTAACTCCTGTAATATAACCGGCTCCATTAGCAAGTTGGTTATTATTGGTAGGTATAGTAGGTTTATTCAATAAGTCAGTATAACTTCCAGAAGTGGCTACTGTGGAAAATATAGGCTTATCCTGCACATCACCCCAAGTAACAGAAGTAATACCGCCTCCAGCCTGTGCATTCAGTGTACCATCCTCTGTAATGGTTAAGTTCTCTCCAACTTTAATACAACCTAAAGCCGTTTTACTGGCAATAGGAAATGTTATATCGTGTTTTCCTGTAGCATAAGCCACTACATCTGCCTGTCCTAATATTGCCTTACTGAAAGTCTTTTGTCCTGTAATTGTTTGGTCTGTATCTGTTGTAACTCCATTAAAATCCGTAATGTCGTTCATTACGTGTGTATGTGCAGACGGTATAAATTCAGTTGGCTTTCCTGTTACCTGTTCCCAAGTAGAAGGAAATGTAGTTGGCTTATCTGTAAGATCGTCCCAACTGCTTACACCTCCACCCCCAATTTCACCATCTACAGACAAAGTACCATCTTCATTTATTTTAAGTCCGTTACCTACTTTGATTGTACCTAAAGCATCAGTGGAAGCAATAGGGAATTGAAAGTCTCCTGCTTCTGGATTCGTCTGGTAAGCTATAATCTCTCCAGTAGCTGCTACTGCACCTTCTATAGATTGGCTGGTTTGCCCTCTTAACCTGACAAAGTTGGAAGTATCTATATTAGCACCTCCACTGCTGCCACTTATAGATACATTATTGTTACCGTATCTGGCATATTTGCTTCTAGGTGTGGCAGGTATCCTGTTACTTGTTATATCCATATTAGTTTAGTTCTATAAGGTTACATTCTATACTATTATCTTCATAATTGATTCTTCCACCAGTAAATACAAACTGTTTGCCAGACAAATAACTGTCTGTTACTTTGGAATAAGGCGGAATGTCAGGTTTTATAACTTGTACCAGCTTTATTTTAGGCTGCTTGTATTGGTTAATGATCCTTTGGATCAGTAGCTTTTCTGGCTTCTCGCTGTTATTGCTAATATTATTTGTGAGTACGTCCAATATACTGTTACCATCCATAGCCTTACTATAGGATAATTCGCTTTCATTCTTTGATGTTATCTTAAATTCAATATCATCCAAAGCATTAATGAATCCTTCATTTACAACATTCTCATATTTTGTATCTTGTTTAGTTGAATCGGATTTACTTGCATTTACCCTTTGAGTTGATATTTCAATATTCCGTATAAAAAAGGATTCGATTGGATTTTCAAATACTGGAGTACTATAAGGATTTATAGCAGGATTGTATATTGTCAATTCAATATCACCAGTTGTAATGCTTTTAAATGAAACAATATAGCCATTTAAATCTGGGACATTCAGTTCTGGATCATTGTAATTATAAACCTGTAACCAAGTATTTACATAATTGTTTGGAGTTGCAGTTGTTGATACTTTGAAGATGGTATTGCTATCCGTTACCCAACTGCTGCCATTATAGTAATGATCACCTATCCTTAATTGCATTGGAATAAACAATTTTGGAACAGAAGTAAGTCCTGTTGGCTTAAAGTCCCCTTCAAATCCATCCTTATCGGTAGTCAGATAGATGTCAAAGTTGATACACAGTTTTATATCTGGATCAAATACCAGATAAGACAATTCATTACCCTTGCATTTGATTGCAGGATAATTAAGAATGAAAGGATCGTTTTTGATCTCTTCCCCGTTGTGGTATATGTCTTTATACAAATAATAGGGAGCACTATTGTCCAGTATAATAGCAGATTTCTGTTTTATCTCAATCATTTCCTGCCAGCTATATTTTGATAATGCTTCTGTTTTACCATAACTTGTTTTTCGCATTGCTACTGCTCCAGCAGATTGTTTGTCCGTATTAAACGGCTTATCATACGTTGTATAAGAATTATTGGACAGTACATAATTGAATAATTCCAAATTGGAATTATAATACTCCTTCTTATATATGGTATCATCTTTTGTCTTTTCAAATTTAAACAACTCTCCACCTGACAGATTCAATTCCAGTTCTGGATATAATATGTCAGAATCTACTTCATAGTCACTATCAATTACTATAGCCTTATTGTATCCTCCTAATATGGATAATAGGTTACTGTTTCCTTTAGATGGTATATCCCTTAGATTTATAGTAGAAGATAGGGTAGTAGTAGTACTGGTAAGTATATTGGTATAACTGGTTTTACCAGCCTTTATATAGTCCATATCAATAAAATAAATACAACCATCATATTCCGTTACAGTCCAGTTGAGGAACTTGCAAACTTCTTCCAAGCATTCTTTCAAAGTCATAGCCTTGCCATCTTCATCTATGAAATTGGCAGTACTGACAGTTATACCATCTAAAGAAGAAGTATAGACGTTTGGTATGTAGACTGCCCTAAAATCCCCTTTACTTTCTGTAATGCACTTTTTAATAATACCTAGTAAGGAAACAGTAGCTCCTTCTTGCTTAAAGTCTATGTACTCTAAAGTAGATAGGGCTGATATACATTCTATTTCCAATTCAAACAAGCTGTTATCATAATCCTGTGAATATAATTCTGGAGTTATAAAGCCAGTCCAGATAACAGAACCAGCCTTTACCAAATTAACTTTGAACTTCTGGTATTGGGTACTAAACAATTTCTGTAAGTAGTCACTTCCAACTAACTTTAATGTAGCTCCGCTGAATCTGGTTGGAGTATATAAAAAATCTTCATCATTCACATCTACTATAAATGGTGGTGTGCCACCTGTAAGTTCTACAGGTGAACCAGTTCCACCATCTTCTAGTATTTGTACAGTTAAGGCTTCACCATCTACATTAGTAAATGGCATTGTATATATAAGGTTGTACATATTACTTGTATTTACTTGTCTTACTTGTTTGAGAATTAATAACCCCTACTAAATCTCTACCCTCAATCCTTAGTTTAACCTCTCCTCCAGCATTAACAGAAGTTCCACCTTTACCATCTAAAAGGTTAAACAGATTCCTTTGCTGTCTGTTGTTCAGAATCATTTCACCGCTGTTTACTCTGGCTATCATATTATCGCCAATGAAGGAATTACCGCCAATGATACCGCCATCAGCAAATTTTGGTACAGCAGCCATAGCAGACATTATAGCCGTAATAGCAGCAACGGCATTAATCCAACCTACTACAGGCACAGCAGCAGCACTACCAGCAGCTTCAGCAGCAGCCTTAGCCGTTAAAGCAGTAGTTAAACTGGTTATCATTGGTATAGCAGCACTGATACTACTAAGGATATTAGCACCATAAGCCAGCCAACCAGCAGCACCTTCATTTGTCATATTGGTAACAGATCCCATAATAGAAGCTATAGCACCTAAAGAATCCGCATAATCATAATTAGCCTGAATACTGTCTGTAGATATAGGCTTTATATTTATATATCCAGATTTTACATCATCTGCAATATTCCTTCCAACAGGCTTATTAATTTCTCCAGTTGGTAGTAAAGAAGTTCCAGCAGCCCTTAATTGCATCATTTTAAGTTCTGTTTCTGCTTCTTTGATGGCTTTCATAAACCCTACTCTAGTTCCTTCATCAGCAGCATTTTCATACTTCTTTCTAAGGTCTGCAATCTTTTTCTGCATTTCCATAATAGAACCTGCTGGAATGATTTCTTTTTTACTGGCAGTAGTTTTAATACCAGCTATTTCATCCCTTGCACCAGCCCTGTCTTTTTCCCAAGTACCAGCCTTGTCATTAAGATCATTCAGTTTATCAAACAAGCCTTGAAATGAACTAAATGTTTCATCATTCATTCTATCAGCCAGCCTTAGTAATTCATCGTAGTACGCTCTTTGGTCTTTGGTATATTCCTGATAATATTTCTTAGTGGCGTCCTGATTAATCTTATACCACTCGTCACCGCTGTATTTGAAGGCATTAGGGTTTAGTACCTGATTCTTTGTGTCTCTGATCTCCCTGTAGGCATCCAGTTCTTTTCTAAGTTCTGAATACTTGTTCCTTATATCCAAAATCAGTTTTTGTGCATTCTCTGTCGTGATATATTGAGCTTCTCCAATCAGATCAGCCAACATATTATTTAGTTCCCTTTCTGTTATTTGGGATGCTTCCCTAATATCAGCCACACCCATTAGCAATATACGGTCTAACTCCTGCTGTGCCTTCTTCCGTTCCTCCAGTGGTTTGGTATCATCTTCTATAATGGCTTCCAACTGTGTTTTCCTTGCATCCGTTTGTTCAAATTTGATGCTTGTAGTTTCCAGCATCCTTTGTACATTCCTATAGGTATCTGCATATTCTTTTGCATTCTTAATGGCTTTTTCTATACCATCATTGAATACAGTCCAGTCCCCTGAATAGATGGCTGTAAAGAATTGGTCTGTTACAGTAGATCCAGCCTGCATCAAAGAATTATATTTATCCTGTAAAGTGGCATTGCTGTTAAGTCCTTTCTGTAGCAGTTCTGTAGCTCCATAAGCTACGCCCAGTACCCCCGCAAATTTTGTAAAGGCACTGACAGCACCACTGGAAAAGCCTTGTATCTTTTGCTGGAATCCCTGTATTTGTTTTGTTGACTTGCCTAAATTATTATCAAATTGCTGTGTGTTAAGCAGCAACCTAGTAATCAAATCAGCCATATTATAATAGTTTTAAGGTTTTACTTGCCTTATCTTTCAACCTCTGTATATCTTCACTAGTAATAGATGTGCCTGTATCCTCTGGCTTATCCCATTTAAAGGAAAGAATATCAGTAGGCTTTAACTTCTTGCTGCTGTTTACTTGTGCCGTGATATAACTAAGGAATCTGGTTTGTTCCCAACCGTTCTTGTTTTTACCCTCCAGACCATTTAAACAGGAATCCACTTCATACCACTGCATTTTATCCAAAAAGTAATCTGGCTGGATTCCACACTCTACCACAATGATACTATACAGTTCTGAAATGGATATTACTTTTTTTTTGAAGTATCTTCTTCTTTAGATGGTTCCAGTTGCCCTTGCTTTTGAAATTGCGCATTAAGGTAATTCTGAATATCAGCCACCAAAACAGGATTCAAATCACATTCATCTATAAAATCGTCAAACAGCAATGTACATTCTGGATTTCCTGCCAGTATCATAGAATAGTAGAATATATAAAAGTCCATCAGGCTTTCCAGTTTGAATAATTTGCCAGTCAGTTTTTCAAATACGAACATTGCCCTAATGCTGTACTTTACTTTATATGTCTTGTCTTTAATTGTTATTTCCATAATTCTGTTGATATAAAAAAGCCCTTACACCTCTATAACAGAGATATAAAGGCTTTATATTATGCTGTTTTAGTCAGTGCTCCAACTCCTTCAAAAGAAGCTGTAAATGTTGCATTATCTCCATTCGGTGCGTTAAGTTCCAGACTGGTAATTACTACTTTCCCTTTATATTGTCCAGTGGTTACAGGTGTCCATCCACCTTCAGGAACTTCATCTTTCTTTGCTGCATATTCTTTTTCTAAGCTGAAAACTACACTTAATTCTTTTCTTTCTGTCATAGCAGTAAAAAGATCATCATAAGTAGAACCTTCACCATCTAAAGAGTAAAGATTTTCTGTACTCATAGTCCAACTTAGCTTTCTAGGTGCTTTAGACACCCATTTTCCACCAGTATCTTTAGAACTTGTTTCAACTGTTTCAGCAGAAATTGATAAACTGTGACTAGTTGCAAATGCTATTGATTTAAATGCTGTTCCTTCTCCAGTAGAATCAATGAATAACATCAAATCACTACCGTTAATCGGCTTTCCCATAGTTATTTTGTTATTATTAAATTAAAACTTAATGTCTGTACGTAAGCATCATCTATAAAATCTTCATCAGCAGATTCCAGTTTGATGCTTTCTATATCAGCAAATCTTTTATCTTCCAGAATATCCCTTACCATACTGGCTATATCAACGGATTCAGAATAATCATCAGACACACATATAATGTCAATTATTACTTCATCCTTGAAATGGAAGTCCTTAGTATAGCTAGGAATAATATTACTTCTCTTATATACTATAAATGGATATGTAGTTTCCTTTTCTACTATAATAGGGTAGATCTTACTGCCTACTACCCCAGTAAGAGAATCATTACCATTTAAAAGAGAATAGATTTCTTTACCTACCTTTAAACTGTCCATTTACCCTTAGTATAGATTTGGTTATTATGTCATTCATACTATTACTGATTTCTGATTCTTTGGCTTCTCTGGCTTTTTTAAAGAAATAAGAGGCTTTTATACTACCTGTAGATGGTCTGCCCTTAGTCCGTTTCTTGTAACGTGTCTTAGTTCCCATTTCAAAGAACTTTAATCTAAAGTCTCCCATAATATGTACTTTACCCTCTGTGGCTTCCTTATTGACCTTAGATTTGATTCCAGAAGAAAAGGTTTTTCCGTTCCACCTGTTTCTGGCATTGGGATTCTTTACTACCTTCCTGAAATTTTTTCTGGTTTCTCTAACCAATATGCCTGTAGCTTTTCTAAGTGCAGTCCTATGTGCTTTCTTCTGTCTCTTGCTATCCAGTACAGCAAACATCTGTAGGACTTGCCTTGCATCCACATTATTCATTTATCAGTTCTCCAATAATAGTAATAGATTGTTTTGTCCTATCTTCGTTATTATCCTCTATGGACAGGATTCTGTAAGTTTTGCCCTTCCAAAGAATCCTCATAAATTCATCTATGTTATGATACCTTCTTACAGTAAATGTTACTGTATAGGTATTAATGATTTCATTGTTTTCTGTAACCCTGTTACCTGAATTGAACCTTACATTTGCCCTTGTTGATATGCAATCAATCCAATCTGTTTCTTCCTGTCCGTATTGGTTCTTTGTAATGGTTGCCTTTCTAAAGGTTACAGGATCGGTTAATAGTCCTGCCCTCATTACTTTGTGGAATAGTTTTTATATAAGGAAATTAGGTAATCAAAAGTGTAAGGCACTTTATTTACAGCAGTATAAGCTACAGGTTCTCTGTTAGCGTATAAGTTACCAACTAATAAAAGTATAGCAGCTTTTACAGCAGGCGGTAATTCACCACCTACTGTAATGCTGTCCAATGGAATATTTATATTAATTGAAACAGCATCTTCTGCTATATCTATTAAAGCTAGTATGTATTCATCATCATCTTTAAATGAATTATCAACCAACAGATGTTTCTTTGCTTCACATAAAGTTACATACATAGCTTATTCATAAGTTAAGGTTACGCTTTCAACACTTTCTTTACGAAAGAATCAGCACGTCTGGGTTTGGCATCAAAGTAAGCATTGATAACCAGTCTTACTTTACCGTTAGCTGCCTGTGTATATGGATCTACAGTCAAGTCGATACCTCCCCATTGTCCAATAACCAGATCACTGAAGTTACCGTAAACAATACCTTTTCCAGCTACAGCAGATGTACAAAGGACTGGATAACCGTTTACCTCATTACCTTCCATAATGAAAGAATTTTGATTCTTTGCTGTAGACTTTAATACTGCCTTGGCAGATGGAGATACGATAAACTTAATATCACCTCTTACATTCTTTTCGCCTAATGTAGCTTCCATATTTACAAAGTCGGCATAAGTTACAGCAGCAGTGTCAGCAGTTACACCATTTAACAAACCAGCAGGTTGTGTAGCAGAACCAGCAGCATTACCTAAAATAGTAGCTTCCAGTTTATTTGAAATAGCAGCAACAATATCTCTTTTCAACATTTCTTCTGCACTGTTGGAATCCTGAATAAGGAACTGTTTTGAAACATCAATATAAGCAGTAAGGCGTTTAGGCTCTAAGTTTACTTCACTGAATTTACCTGCGCCATCAGTAGCAGCAGCAACTTCACCAGCCCAACCTACATTAGATCCAGAATAAACTGGAATAGATACATTTCCAATTAAGCCAGTCATATAAGAAGCACCAGCCTGTACTAATACTAAATTGGCTCTTAGAGGTTCTAGGATTCCTAATTTATCCTCTGCAACATTTTCCTGTCCAGCAGTTGCAACAGTAGCCTGAATATTTGCTCTTTCCTCGATAGGCAATACAATTTGTCCAGCATAAGATTGTCCAGCCTTTCTCATTTCATTCTGACCAGCTGTTACTACTTCTAAGGCTCTTTCATCTAATTGTCTGTTATTAGCTACATCATTGATAGCTTTAAGCAATGAAAATTTTTCCATAGTCTTTTTATTGATTTGTGGTTTGTAATTTCTTTTATTCTCTTCTTCTATACCTTTTATCTGGCTGTCAATACTTGCAATCTCTTTCTTTAGATGGTTTAACTCTGTAGCTTCTCCATCATTCAACTTTCTAATTTCCTTTTCAGCATTGGTAATCAATTCCTCTGCCTTCTTTCTTAATTGTTCCTTTTGGTCTATCAAAGTCAAAGTGTCCATTATAGTCCTTCTCTAAGGTTTTGATAATATTCCTTTAATTCCTCTGTGTTCAGTTCCTGCATCTTTCTACAGGCTACGCTGGTATCTGGATAGGCTTCTTTGTACACAGGGGAAACATCAAATAATTCTTTGAATTTGGTGATTCGTCTTAGATATTTACCGTCTGCTCTCTTTTCCCATTTGTCACTATCAATGGTAAAGGCAAAAGAAGAAGTAGTAATATCACCTCTTTTAAGCCCTTCCAGCAATTCATTCCCCAGTGCGGTATCTGGTGCTTCAAATCTGTACTTCAATCCTGTTTCATCTACAAGTAAAGATAGAGAACCAACACCAAATTTACTTCTGGCTAATACCCCTTTATCTTCATTATGATTTAACAGGCATAATATATCTGATTTCTCAATCACACCATTTAAAGAAGAAGGATCTATTATTTCAATGAATCCGCCTAGATCTCTGGATTCTTTATCGAATACCAAAGCATATCCTTCTACCGTTCTGGATTCTGGTGTAGCTCTTAATTCATAGTTACAGTTTCGTTGTTCTTTCATTTTAGTTTACTTTGGTTACATACAATCCAACCAAATCTTTCAAATTACGTTGTACAGGAACTCCAGTACTTCTTGTACATAGATAAACTACGTTATCTTGTATATAATATTTCCCTTCTACTAGTTCCATATTACCAGAATAAGGAATAGGATTTTCCAATGTCCCTGTATCGCTTTCATTTATTTCCTCATATAAAGCAGCAGTATGTATTGAAGGTGGTTGATTCTCCAGTACTACATTAATAGGCTGTCTAGTCTTAAAGAGTTTATTGTTATATTGTATCTTAAAATTGGTTGGTAATGACTTATTAATATAATCATTCCAATCTGGATAATACTTAGTATATAACAATGCTTCTTTATCTGTCAGGTTTAATCCAGTAATACTATATTTAATTGAAGTCTTTCATTCTATATCTATATTAGATATTGCTTTATCTAAATCCTCCTTACTGTTGATTGATATACTGTCCTTAGCATTCTTTATTTTATCTGCTTCACTTGCATCTACTTCAAAATATTCATCGGTGTTAGCATCATCAGGCATATAAATAGTATCAGTAAAGAATGAATACTTTGAATCAGTATATTTTTTATTCGTTGTGGCTTTTAACTGTTTCATACTATACTACTGTAAATCCTTTATTAGTTGCTATTGCTATTTCTTCTTCTGTTAGTAATGCTTTAGTATCAGGATGTAGTGTAATTGTAAATGGATTTGTATATCCTGCTGCTGCTCTATCAAAAGCATTTTCAAACAAGTATAGAACTGATTCTTTAGTTAATTTGGGGCTATAACTAATATCAATCCCCTGGTATCCCGGATCGGATATGTCTAAATGCCCTAAATCATTAAACCTCAAATCTTCTAGTGCGCTACAATCATCAAACATACCTATATATTTTTTGTTAACAGAATTATCAATATTTTCTAAATTAAGAACTTTCAATCGTGCACAGCTATTGAACATATGTGCAGTAGTTACAGGTCTTATTATACCAGATTTGGAAAAGTCTAAAGATTCTATACTATAGCATTCATAAAACATATAATGACATTTGGTAACATTACTAAGGTCAAATATTGAGACATCAAATACAGTAAAATCAGATTTGGCAAATTTTGTACTTTCTGGTAATATAATTTTATCTCCACCACCATTAATAGAAGTAATCTTACTAGGATAACTCGCAAATGTATCTGAATCATTAACTGTAACTCCTTTAGCTTTAATAGCTTCTTTAATATTTGCTTTAGTTTCAATCAACTTATTTAATTTATCTGCTGTAGCCATTATATCACCTCCCCGTTAATTTGGTCTAATAAAGTATCTATGTTACCCAGCTTTGTATCAATTTCACTCTTAGTATATACACTAGATTTATCTGCTTTACCAGAAATATCAGTAATATATCCCTTACTGGCTAATTCTGTTTCTGTAACATATTCTGCTGGTATTGAAGTAAGATAATTCCCTTTAGGCTGGTATTTCTTATCATTCTCTACAGTTGTGCTATATGCAGAAAGATCTGGTTTAGGAATTGCTGTAATCTTTCCATCAACTTCTTCTTTTGTATATACATCAGCCTTATTTGCTTTTTGGTTTATTTTTTCATTCAAACCATTTAAAGAAGAACCGTCCAATTTTCCAGACAATTCTTCTTTTATATGGTTAATATCATTCTTTATAATAGTATCGTTATAAGGTTCTGGAATAGATTCCTTAATATCATTTAGTGAATCCTGTAAATCTGTCTGGCTCTTTATATCACCAGTAATAAACCCCCAAACTGCATCTACAGAACCTGTTCTTAACACAACATCAGCTTTATTCAATTCTAATTTATACTTTCTCATTTCTAGTCAATTTCAGTCCAGCCAAATATTGAATCTATTTCAGTCCTCGTATATACATCTACTTTATCTGCTTTCAGAGTGATTTGCTGATTCAAACCATTTAAAGAAGAAGATAATTCCGTTTTGGTAGCTAGTCCAGATATATTTGGAATCTCTGATTTATCAGCTTTTTCTTCTTTTAGATGGTTAATATCTTGATTAATTTTTGTAATGTCTGGAATTGATCCTTTTATATTATCAAGTTCTGTTTGTAAATCTTTCTGTCTAGAAATATCACCTATAATTGTACCCCAGATAGTTTCATTGATTTCTTGCCCACTACCTAATACAACATTTGCTCTCTTTACTTCTAATTGATATACATTATCTTCCATTACAAGTAAGTTTTGATTTCAAGTATAAATTAGTCTGTCCTTTTATTACTTCATCATAGAAGCCATCTTTAAAATTACTATTGGTAACTCTGATATGGTACACATAACTTAGTACTCCATCTTCCAGCTTTTCTAAATCCAAAGCATTCAAAGCAATGTAATCAGTATCTTCTTCTGCTATGATTCCAGTATATTTACCAGCAGAATAACTACCTTCTATATATGTATCAGGATCAGTAGTAAAGAACCTTATAGTAAACTCATTAGTAGTACTTATTCTATAGGGTGTACCTTCTGCATCCTTCAATGACAATGCAACCATTATATCACTGCCTTTATATATTTTCTGTATCATTCTTTATAGCATTATTAGAAGGTAAATTATTAACTGCATTATCTAAAGTCATTACATTTACTTGTACAAATGACTTATCCCCATTTTCCAAAGGTTCTAAATCCAATTGCTTTCTTATTTCATTAGGACTGACTACACCAATATTAAACAAGGTCTGGTAATATGTAGCTAAACTGGCTTTATCTGCCCTAAGTAATACAGACGTATCGAATCTTACATCTATGCTGTTCTTTTCAGAAGGTTTGTATAGTTTACGTTCAAACTCCAGTTCTATTTTCTCTAATAAAGGTGATAACGTATCAGTAAGGAAAGCTAATTGAGTTGCTTCTACCGTACTGTAGCTGGATTTACTAAGGTCAAATGCCTTTACTGGTGATACTCCAAAGAACCTACAAATGTCAATTACATTAAATTGTCTGGTTTCTAATAATTGTGCATCACTAGGGCTGACTGTAATTGGTTGGAAGTCCATATTTCCCTGTAATACGGCTACACCATTTGGCGTACCAGTCATAGGGCTGAATGTACTTTGCCAACTCTCCTTAATATCCAATTGCTGTTTTGGCGTTAAGCTGGATTGTACTTTGATAATTCCAGCCAGATTTGCACCGCCTTTAAAGAACCCCTCTGCGTGTGCTTCACTGTCTGTAGCCAGTCCCAAAGTATTTCTGGCGTGTTGTAATGTACTGATTCCTGTAATGCCATCATAGCTGAAATTCAGTATATGAATCATATTAACAGGTTCTACCAGTTGTTTAATGCCAGTAACATTATACATTATCTTGTTCTTTAAAGGATCAACTTTTGATATAGTGACCAATTCAGAAGGAATCAGCTTCAAACTTACTGCATCACCTTTGGCATCTCTTTCAATTAAGGCGTAACCATTACCATTTAAAAGGACAGAGGTAATCAATGTTTTCATAAAAGTAAACCTGCTCATCTGGCTGTTTGGCTCTTTGTTCAGCAGGTAGTAAGTGGGATGTTCCAGATACTTTCTTTTATATCCGTCCTTGTCAATCTTATATGGCTCTAATGGTAATTGTGCCACTGAATCACCAATTACATCTACACACCTGTAGACAGTGGAAAGAAGCATAGATTTATCAGTCCTGTAGCTGGAATTTGTATTATATACCAGACTATTAAGTCCATAAAGTGTATAGCTTCTTTCTTCTTGTGGCTCTTTCTTTTTAAATAAATCAAAAAATCCCATCAATTAAGGTTTTATATTGTAAATATCGTATTGGTATAATGTGGTGTCAGCAGATAACCGCCTAATGCCTGTATCATAGCAATCACACCATCAATTTTCTTTTTATCCTGTGATTTTACCGGCTTTACATTGCCACAATAGTCAGATTTCAGAACTACATTCCTAAAGCAATTTCTAGTAATGTCGTTATTGTCTATTACTGCTTTTCCTGACAATATAAGCCTTTCCAGTTCTTTGGTAGGTCTGTTGAAATTGCCTAAAGTCTGTGAATATTCTTCTAAGGGCAAACCTTGTTCAGTTGCATTAATTGCCCATTGTGTAGCATTGAATTTATCGTAGCTGACAGATATTATATTAACGACTTCTCTGTATTTCAGAATATCAGTAGTTATGTAGTCATAATCCGTAACGTTTCCAGGTGTTACTGTAAGCAGTCCCAACCGCTTCCATAACTTGTAAAGTTCTTTATCAGCCTTTTCTTCCAAAGCTGCTTCTGGCAAATAATAATGTGTTTTGAAGTAATATTTTTCGCCATCAACAACTAAGAAGGATGCAGCCGTTAAATCGCTTGTTGCTCCCAAATCCACACCTATATAGCAGTCCAGACCATTTAAAGAAGAAAGATCCACTACATCACTGCACTTTACTATATAGTCCTCTGGAATCCATACAGTTGCAGAATCACACCAGATATTCAATGTCTTTGTTTTAACTCCAACTTCATCACTAGGGTTATTCTTTGCCTGTTTAACTTGCTCCCTGATATATTTCTTAGTAACAGTGATTCCTAAGTTTGGAGCACATTTACACCAGTTCTTTTCACTGTCCCATTTATCGCCTTCATCCAAACAATAAATGGCTATAAACATACTGTCATCTTCCTTTAGATGGTTTAGTACTTCTATAGCTACTGTTCTTAGTTGATAACAGGGTAAAGACTTGTCAAATCCAGCAGTAGTAATGGTACAAAGATGTGGATTCTCGCGCATCCCCATACTGGATTTAATTACATCTCTAACCTTGCTGTTGGCTGCTGCGTGATATTCATCGAGTAAACCAAAGCTAGCGTTAAAACCATCCAGTTTGCTATCATCTGCAGCCAATACTTTCAATTTGGAACTGGTAAGACTGAATAAAATATCAGCCCTGTAAGCAGTAAGATACTTTCCTTTTGGATCTAAGCCTTTACTGAACTTGCTGCACATATCGAATGCAATTTTAGCCTGTTCCTTACTGTTTGCAGCCAATAATACTTCTGCGCCATCTTCACCATCAGCAATTAGATAATACAAGCATAGTGCAGCAGCTAAAGCCGTTTTTCCCTGCTTTCTTGATACTTCAATATAACTGCTGGTATATCGTCTAGTACCTGAATCCTTCCAGTACCAGCCTACTATGTTGGCTACTATGAACTGCTGCCATCCTTCCAATATAAAAGGCTTTCCAGAATGCTTACCTGTGTAATGTGTCAAAGTAGAAATGAATTGGATAGCCAGATCTACTTTTTCTTCTCTAAACTCCAGATCTTCCCTTTGTAAATCATTCTGGAACCTTTCACAAGCTAATTTTATATACTCACCAACAACAATACTTCCATTTAAAACCTTATCTACATATTCGTAATAAGGTTTCATTATCTAACTTCCTTTGCAGTCTTTACAAATTTCTCCAGTGGTGAATCTTCTTCTTTTTCTTTATCCAGTTTAGGCAATTTGGTTCTGGATTTGGCGGTAAGTCCAAACTCCTGCATAATTTTTACTGCCTGTATTTGTGCATCTTTGGCAATGGTTACAGCAGGATGCTTTACAATGTTACCCTGTCTATTTTCAATTGTTGCTCCCTCTCTTTCTACTTGCTTGGAAGCATTAATAAACATACTGTAATTTCTTGCCAACATATCTAACGCTGCTACATCTACATTTTCCAGTACTCCAGATTCTTCCAGTCTGGCTAATACGGTTTTCATATATTCTTTTGCTTCTTTACATACGTCAGAAGGTGCTTTGTAGTCTATCATAATTAAATTCTTATTTTAAGTGTACATATCCATTCGTATCTGTATCTGCTCATTTATCTTTCAAACTTTCAAATACTAACCAGTCTATTGGCAGTCAATTGTTTGATTATTAACATTTTATTTGTTCTTGCTGTAAAATATCCGTATCTTTGTATATGATTAAAAACCAATACATTAACATTAAAAATCACAGTTTATATGAAGGAAAGTATGTCAGAAAGAATCACAGTTCGCCTAGATGGTGAAACTGCATTGAACATAGATATTATGAATAAAGCTACTAATACTCCAAAAGCCCAGATAATAAGAATGATACTAAGAGATTTCTTTGCTAAGAATGAAGAACTGTTAGACAAATACTATGAAGAAATTAAAGCCCAGTAAAGAAGTGTTGCTGCAATATCTATATGACTATGGTATCAAAGATACTTGTAAATTACTACATATAACAGAAGAAGAATTTAATTCTATCCTAGAACCATCTAAAAGAGAACATAGCCATCATAAATACAATTACCAGATTTCAGAGATCAAACCTTTAATAGCCAAAGATATTTCAGATAATTACAACCGTTTAAGATCCAAATTTATAGGTAATACAACCAACTTGCAGTTAAGTCAGACAGATGAAGATATATTTCATAATACCTTGCTAAAGGTAATATCAGATGGAATAGAAGATAATGTAGTTAAGCAGATAGAATACCGTCTTAAAATGGTACGGTATCAATTACAGATGGATAATAAACAACTAAAAGGAATACAAACAAATGCCTTATCTAAAGAAGCCAGAGAGAATAAAGCAGACCTCTATTAAGCGTGAAGAACGTAATGAAGTATATACTTCTACCAGATGGAGAAAATTAAGGCTTTCATATTTACAGCAGCATCCGTTATGTGAGCTATGTCTAAAAGAAGATAAAGTAGTTCCAGCTGTTGACGTTCATCACATTATTAGCTTTATGACAACAAATGATCCTCTTAAAAGAAAATGGTTGGCGTTTGATTCTAGTAATTTAATGTCACTTTGTAAAGAGTGTCACCAGAAGATACATAATAAGTAATTTCAGATGTGCTTTCAAAACTAGACCATTTAAAGAAGAAGATGCCGATTTAATTCGGTTATTTTTCTAGAATTATCTTATTCCAGCCGATTTAATTTGGAATGATAAAATCATTCTTCTTTTAGATGGTTTGACCTTAAAAATACACCTCAAATCGAGCCTTAGATATAAAATATAAACATCAGATATACATATAGTTACATATTTAGATTCTTTGAAATTTACTTGACAGTCACGAAAAAAAGCAGTATCTTTGTGTATATTAAATAAGTCCAAGAAGTATTGTCATAACTTCTACTAGAAATACACTTTAAGCCATAAAAGTACGTTTGTGTGAGTGAATTTGATAAGAATAAGACCAGATGTGAATCTGGTTTTATTTTATTTCGATTGGAATTTTTTTTTCAGATTCCGTATATAAGACTAGCCTTCAAAATTTTATTCCAATGGCACTAATAATATTCCAGATGCTTATAAACACTAGATTTTACCCACTTAGATAGATGGAACTTTTTTTACGTCAAAATCAATACATAAAATGAAGAATCAAGCAAATACACTAAAAATTAATTCTACAGATGGATATTTACATTTAGAAGATCTTCCACATAATTGTATATTCAATAAAGTTATTACTGGTTGTGGTGGTACTACTATTGCCATTACTAACAGTGAAAACTATGTTATAGCAGTACCTACTAAAGAATTAATAGTAAATAAGATTGGTAAGGCAGAAGCAGGTGAATCAGATAATAAGAACTTGTTCGGTTTATTTGGCGAATTTACCAACAGCCTAAAAAGTAAGCTAAAGAAGTATTTAAAGAAAGATGGAGTTAAGAAGATCATTTGTACTTATGATAAACTGGCTAAATTGGCTGAATATCTGAATCCTGCTGATTTTAGGTTACTGGTGGATGAATATCATTGCTTGTTGAAAGCATATAGTTATAGAGATACTGCAATAGATGGAGTATTAGACAGCTTCAAACAGTATAAATCATTCTGCTTTATGTCAGCAACACCTATACAGGCTGAATTTAGTCCTTCCTGTTTAAATGGTGTGCCTGTTATTGTTGCAGACTGGAGTTATACAGATACTTTAATTGTATCATTAGAAAAAACCAATCATCCATATCAAAAGGCTTCAAATTATATCAAGGCTTATAAAAGGGACGGATATATAGAGATAAACGGTAAAAAGAGTTATGAAGCATTTTTCTTTATTAACTCAGTAACAGATATAAAGGCTATTTTAGATCATTGTGATTTAGCAAATAATGAAGTAAGAATTATATGTGCTGATACCGAATCAAACAGAAGTAAATTAGAAGGTTTTGAAATAAGTAACAGTATCAGTGATAATAAGATGTTCACATTCATTACTTGCAAAGGTTTTGAAGGTGTGGATTACTTTAGTGATACTGCAATGTCATTTGTTGTCAGTTCTACTTCCAACCCACATACTTTAGCTGCTATAGATACTGATATTCCCCAGATAGCAGGAAGGATCAGAACAAAAACAAATCCTTTTAGAAACTTAATTGTACATATATTCAATACTCAACTGGATACTCTTAATTTAAGTTATGAAGAAATGAAAGAGAGGACAGAAAAAGAATTGGAAGCTGCTAAAGAAACAGCAAATATGTTCAATACTGCACCAGATATAGTAAAGGATCATTTAAGAGATAAATTAAAAGACAAAGTAAATGATATGTATATTTCATACGATAAGAAAAATGATGCTTATAAGGTGAATGATATTCTTCCCAAACTGGAGTTATACAACTACCAAGTAAATAAAGTGATATATTCCAGTGGGTTACAAATAGCAAAAGGATATGATTCTAATGGGATATTACATACTTCTGTTAATTGGGAATTGATAGATAATGAAATAATAAGAAAGAAAGGTATGAAACTTACATTTGAGGAAGCATATAAAGAGTACAGCCAATTAAAAGAGAGTTTAGTTGTTTCACCTAAAATAGAAGAATTAGAGAAACAGTTTCCTTTATTGATACCAGCATATCATAAGTTAGGGGATGAGGCTGTAAAACGCCTAAAATATGTGCAGAAGGCAATTAAAAATGAATTGCTGGTTACTAATGACTATAAGAGTTTAGATAATAAGATATTCAAGATAATCAAAGAAGATATTCATATTGGCGAATTTATTCCTGCAAAGAAGGCAAAGGAATTGCTTAAAAAGACTTATGAATTAGTTGGAAAGAAAGAAACGGCTAAAGCTACAGACTTGGATAAATGGTTTGAAATTGATGCAGCCAGTAAGAGGATAGACGGTAAAAAAGTTGCTGGATATATAATTGTAAGAAGTAAAATCATATTTAAGTAATTATTATTCTCTTTTACTTGTTTCAGACCAAAGAATATTTACAAAAATGAAGCATAGCAACAAATATCAAGATTTCTAATATTTTATTTTTATGGCTGCCAACAACTTAGTATCTTTGTACTATAGAAAATTGAGATACAGCATACTAGTTAGATTCACCAAAACTAAACTTAAAACTTTAATTATATGGAATCAATAACCTTATCAACCAAAACACTACAGCAAATCCTGAATTATTTGGCTACACAGCCTTACAATGAAGTTGTAAACCTGATTAATACAATTCAGGTAGATATTCAAAATCAACCATCTAAAGAAGAAACAGAGGATAAGCCAGAATAATTTGGCAGATTCTCTTTTAGATGGTCTGTATTTTAAAGAATCATTTAAAAGATACTAAGTTATAAATGAAGCCTGTAATGTTAATGGCTATGTGAATGATAATGTAAGCAGATATAGAACTATGGCTATTATCTGTATAAGGTTTTAACTGCCCACGTTGCAGTAGTAAACAGGCTGGTAAATAATTACTGGCTTAATGGATAAATTTCAAGAATTAGAAAATGAAGGTAGAAGAATATTTGAAAGCCTATTAAAGCAGTCAAGAACTGCAAAAAACTGGAATCCAACTAATGATAGATATAATTTTGTGGATGGATTCTTTGAGTTGAAAGATAAAAAGATAGTAGTGGAAATTAAAACCAGAGATAGAAGATATGCTGATTATCCATCCCATCTAATGCAGATAGATAAGTATATGAACCTGACAAAAGCCAAAATAGATAATTCCTGTAGTAATGGAATCTATGTAAATATATTTGGCAGTGATCTAATTTACTTGTATGATCTCAAATATATTAATGCAAGTAACTGTAAACTTACTAGTAGATACGTTAATAGTACTACTGCCATTGATACAGGTAAAAGATGGAAGAAGTTTTATGAAATACCAGTCAGATATGCACAGATATTTAAGAAAGATGGTGATAAGTGGAAACAAATAAACAAGTAAAATGAAGAAACTATTATTTATTATAGCAATAATGGTAGCCGTATTAACTGGCTGCGAAGTAGATAATTCTGTAGATGGTAGAATCAAAAGTGCATTAATTGAATATTACGAACCTGATAGAATCCCTGTTCTTCCTACAGTTGGTGAATTAGATGTAGTTCACGAAAATTATGAATATCAATCACATAAGATATTAAAAAAAGCTCACTATGGCGAAGATGTTACAGAATATATCATAGAACATAAGTATAAAGTGGATATAGAAGGAAACAATACTACTCACACAGTAAACAAAACTGATACTATTAAAGTTACGCTATATAACCATATTTACTACTCCAAAGTAAATGATGGTAAAGTATGGAAGTATTAAAAAAGAAGCCTAGCAGTTGATTCTGTTAGGCTTTTTTTGTATGTTTGCAATATAATCTAAAATCAAATAGTTATGGAAGATATAGTTTTTAGTAGTATTGCTACAGTTTTTCAGCTTGGTTCTAGTGAAAAACATTGCATTGATATTTCAGTAAAGGTATTAGATAATAGATATTTTTATGTGGTAAAAGCCATTGATAGAAAGGATATTTGGGAGAAAATTATTATTGTAAAAAATCCTAGATTTGATAAAGATCGTTTTGGGTCTAATCCACTTTCTCGTGAAAGTTATACGCATTGTTTCCAGACAAAACAAGCTATGTATTATTTGAATTTGGATTTGTAATATTATTAAATAAATTGCTTCAGTGGAGGATGTAAATTAAACTGTGTCAGCAAAGAATAAAATATTAACTTTGCTCACACAGTTTTTTTATTTCCTCTCTTTACTTAACCTTAACTTTATAAGATTGATTGTCTAATACTACAATATAAATACCTGAACTTAATGGAATTTCTGTTCTATTGTCAGATATAGATATTGTTCTTAATAGTTGACCTGTTATTGCATAGATAGATATTTTTTTACTTATTCCTGTATTATTTTCTAGAATTAAATAGCCATTATTAGAATATACTTTATAGTTTGTTGGTCTTATTTCTTCATTAGAAGTTGGTTCTAAATAAGTATAAGTATATTCTCTTATGTTATCTAAATAACGTTGATCATCATTGCTCCAGTGATAAAACGCATCTGTTATAAGATCTCCTTTTTCGTTAAAAGAACATTCTGTAATACTATAATTGTTCCCATTGGAAAAAGAATATAAAATATATCCATCATTTGTATATTCATAGTTCCCTTCTTTTCTATATTTCTTGTTTTTCTCATTGTAATGTCCAAATTCGATAACTTTCCCTTCAGAATCTAACAAATTAACCCAACAGAATTCTTTTTTTATCCATTTTTTACTATTGACATCATAATTATATGTATAACTTACAGTTTTATTATCTAAATATTTTATTACTTCTTTATCATCAGGAAGATATTTATCAAATATTTGGCTATATCTATAAGATATTATACTTGTGGAATTGTCATTATATTCATATATGGAATACCACTTATTTTTTTTATCATTACTTTCACTATCTATTCTTTTTATTTTCCCATCATCTGTATAAGTATATGTGTCATTCCAGTTATAAAAAGGATTACTGTAAGAAGCCATTGTTTTATTTATGTTATACCTTATATATTGTTTTCCTTCAGGCTGTCTTATTGTTAAATTCAAACTATCTTCACTATAATCATAATATTTATCCCACTCGCGTATTATTTCAAAATAATTGTGCATTTTACAATGGACTTTACTTGCTTTAGGGTATTTATAATCAAAAGGTTGTCCACCTTCTGGTATAGGATAACGTAATACATCTTCTTGTGCAAATAAAGATGTAGAGAAACAAACTAAGCAAACAAATAGAAAGTAAAATGATTTCATAAAAACTAAATTATACCCATCTGTTCCCTGGATAGATTAATAAAATAAAGAAGCGTGGGAACTATTGAATATTACTATTGTGAGGCTCTGGACTGCCCTATACTGGTAATAAACAATAGCCCACGCCATACGGTTATATAAACTACACTAGGTAGATATATAGCACAGCGTGAGCGATTACTGTCTATTATCCCAGTATATAGAATTGTCCAGATTCCACAATAGGATAATATTTCAAACGCTCTTAATTAACTATGTCCCTTCTAAGAGGTTCAACTCCTTGAACTTTAGAAGTTGGTGCAAAGATAGGTAAAGTTTACAAGACAAAAAAGTCCTGCCAGTTTATTATGCCAACAGGACTTTCTTTATTAATAGTATCTTCTGTTTTCCTCAATATCTAGATAATTTACAAAATCTATAATACTGTATTCCTTAACTTCTCCAGTGAGATCACCTAAGTAAATGGAACCATCTGAATTAATGGTTGCCTTCTCTTTTAAATGGTTGATATATCCTTTATTTGTTTGAATATCAAAGTAAATATCAGAACTAGGATAAAAGATTGTGTAGTATTTGCTATTAGATTTTGAAGAATAACCCAGATAAATAGTTTGTCCAGTAGAAAAAGTAACAATAATAATAGATGTTTTACCTTCTCCAAAAATCATTATCTTATCTATTGCCTTATGTACCAGATCATACTTTTCTGTTTCATCTGTAATACTTTCCACTAAAGCAGATTCTTTACTGGCTCTGTTGATATTCTTTATTCTGGATTCATTAGAGTGTATTAGTTTTTCCAGTCTTTCCTTTTCTTTCTGGTATTTGCTGGCTTCTTTATTGATCTCTTCTACTTCTTTCATCTTATTAGCATAAAGATCTGGCATATTAGGAAACTGGATTTTTATTTCAATGGCTGCATCTACTATTATGTTTGCTCTAGCAGTAAGTTCAGACTGTTTACCATCTAAAAGAAGAATCTGCCGTTTATATGATTCAATTTCTGCCTGTAATGGTTCTATCTGTTCCTGTGCTTTCCCTGCTGCCAGTTCCTTATAGAAAAATGTTTTTACTACATTCCAAACAATAGAATCCAGCTTATTGGAAATACATTTGGCTGTACAATGTACATTTTTGTTACTTGCCTTCTTGTACTTATTAACGCAGAGATATTGGTTTGTTCCAAAATTATATACATACTTTACATCACAGTGGGGACAGTGGATCAGTCCTCTAAGTAATGGATTATACTTAGTTCCAAAACTGTTACTTCTTTTTGTCCGTTCTGCTAGTTTTTGTAGTGAGAGTTCAAATTGTTCTTTTTCAATAATAGCAGGTGTAGAAATAGTAACCACTTCCATAGGTTTACAATAAGTACTACCTGCTTTCTTTTCTTTTTTAAGAGTATAATTTGCTTCACCTTTATACACTGGATTCGTAAGCATATTGCAAACTGTTCCTGCTGTCCAATTCTCCTTTTTGCCTTTAGTTGGTATTTTCTCTGCATTCAGAAGAATAGCAATTCTTTCTGTTGAATATCCATCTATAGACAATTGAAAGATCCTTTTAACAACTTGTGCCTGTTTTTCATTGATGGATAACATTTTAGTCTCTTTACTGTAATCATATCCATAGGGAGCATAATATGTATAACTTTTACCTTCTCTTAAAATCTTATTTCTTTTACTGGATATAGTTCTTTCTTTGAGTGTTGCTGCTTCTTGTTCTGCAATAATGGAAGCAAAGCCTATCAACATTTTAGTTGAAGCATTAACAGAACCATCATCATTTAAGGTAGAAAAGCCATCTTTCTTTGCATATATACAGATTCCTTTATCAGTAAATTCCTGTACCTGCTGTTGTAAATAAATTGCCCTTCTACTTATACGTGATATTTCCCAGACCAGAATAATATCAATATCCTGCTTCGTTAGCTTTCTTAGTTTTTCAAACTCTGGTCTATTATTATTGAATCCTGATTCTTTTTCTTCAAATACATAGACTACTTCTATACCGTTTCTTTTGGCATAGTCTTTCAGTTCATTCGTTTGTTTACTATAATCTTGTTGTTCTGTAGATACTCTACTATAAATTGCACCTTTCATAACTTTGTCATTTTTCTTTGAGGCAAAGATAATTATACTAGATATATCTGCAAATATTTTATCTACTACCTATAGACGATATGTAGTACTACGTATTCGTGATAGGTAGTACTACATATGAATAATATGATGTATGTCTTGGATTAGTTTACTATGACTTTCGAAATAGTTTATGCCATGTTACGGTTCAAACCATCCAATATGATTAATCCTTACCCTAAAGAATGATGCCCAACAAGATTAAATATGCAACTGCAATCCCAAAGAAACTGGATGCACCTTCGGGCCTTTGTCCTTCTCAAACAGGCCGAAAGGAGAATATTTGGCATAGAAACCGATGCAACCGACACCTGCCTGAAAAAGAAAATCCATTGTTACAGGACGAAGGTTCATGCCACGGTCCATCTTTTTCTTACGTTTTTCGCCATCCGCATCATGATAGACGATTTTGGAAGAAGAAATAGTTTTGACCACACCTACCACCCCACCTGAGATAAAGAAACGCGGAGCCTTGCGACGATGTTTAGGCGACTGCCATTCAAGCAGGACCGGAATCGTCAAGCTGGTGATATTCAACTTGCTGGCATTATAAACGATGCCTTCGGGAGCAGGAACCAACTGCGTCACACCGTCCACTTCCTGAAAATGAGCATTCATATCCAGCCGATAACGGCTCCAGCGCATACCGGCCCCGGTCACGACCGCCCATCTATAACGGGAGAAGGGGAAACTGAACTCCATAAAATTCAAATTATATTCCAACGAATTACCGCTACGAAGCGAAACACCGTCTACGTCGTTGATCCCGTCACTACCGGAGAAGTTGGCGAAGCCCATGCCGAAGCCTGCCCAGTGCGGATCAAAATCTTTGTCCCAAGAAGGGATCGGGATATTGATCGACTTGATATGTTTGCGCCGTTCGTAACTCTGTCCGTCCCGGTAATGCCCCTCGAAGATCATTTCACGGTCTATCGAATCGCCTTCTTCGGTCAGTTCATACACTTTCACTTTCATCCGTTCGCCGTTGTCCTTCACTACGATACGTTTGTTTTCCAACCGGATGACCGTATCGGCCGGCATCGGTTCAACATCTGCAGCCAGCAATCCGATGGCAGGAAAGCATGCGGCTATGATCAGTAAAAATCTTTTCATATCTTTTCTTGTTTATCTGTTTATAAATCTTTTTTGGTAAATAAAAGGGTGATCAGGTCGTCGCTGTCCAATTCTCCTTCGATATAGACCAATGTGATCGTCCCTTTGGAGTTGACTTTGAACAGGACAAAACGATTCACGTCCGGGTCTTTGCCCGGAAGCTGGTAATAAGCGGAGACCACTCCCCCGTCGTCGGTCACCTCCTTGATCTTGCGTGCTCCCCGCTGATCGGCTTCCAGACATTGGCGGGTAAAGCGAAGAGCTTCCGGATCGTCCTTGATCGTGATGCTCTTATAGCGCGTCATACCGTATGTTTCCAGCATTTCATTGGAAAGCTCCACCATCGTGACATTCCTCTTTTTACCGTAACGGGTAAAGACATCCTGTATCTTCAGGTCTTTCTGCGCTTCGGCAGCTCCCACACCGGTCGGCAACAGCATCAAAGCAGCCAACATTATTAATAGCCTATACCTCAACTGTTTCATCTTGATATTCTTTTATTCGTCTTCACTAAAAAGACTACCTAATTCTTTTAACTGGTTATCTATTATTCGGCGGTCTGCCTCATCCTTATCCATCTCCGGGAAGTAATCATCGGCAGGAGTGGCCACTTCCTGCAACGCTTCGATCGCCAATGAACGAACTTTATGGATATCGGTATAGCAACGGCCGTTTATCACGACATAGCTGTCGGAACAGAAACAGGGATCAGCGGGATACAGCAGGCGGGTAACTCCCAACAGAGCCAGTACACAAGCTGCCACGCCGGAAAAGAGGTAAAGGGCTGCACGCTTCCGGTTCGCAGAGCGGAACGGAACGGATACCGGTTCGGGTCCCAAATCCGGTTCGCCAACTTGCGCTTCCGCATCACGTTCTATTTCTTCGTCGAAATAAGCGAACAGAGGAGCATAGACAGCCAGATGCTCCGGCACCTCTCCCGAAGCGAAAAAGGCACGGATCTGCTTTTCTTCCGCGGCAGAAGTCTCACCTTCGAAATACCGTTCCAGCAACTCCTCTATCATATGTAGATTCCTCTTTCCCATAAATCACAAATTATAAATCATAACTCCTTCATTAACTGTTCCCGTATCTTTTTCCGGGCTCTCGAAAGATTCACCCGAACCGCTTCGACCTGAGTGCCTGTGATCTCCGCTATCTCCGCCAATTCATATCCTTCGACATCTTTCATCCGGATAATGGTTTGCTGTAGCGAAGGCAGCTTACTTATCAGCCAACGGATACGGGCAACCGTATCGTGCTGCTCCAATTCTTCCGCCGGGTTCCTTGTTCCCGAATCAAGAGAAAGCAAGGCTATATCCGTCCCTTCCGGCCGATGCTGTTTCAGTTTGTCCAGCGCCAGGTTCTTGACCACTTGTACAGCCAGCGCCTCGACACTGTTATAACCATCCAGCTTCTCGCGAATCTGCCACAATTTCAGAAAAGTCTCCTGCACGATGTCTTCTGCATCCGACCTGTCCTCCATCATCCGCCAGGAAATATTGATCAACTTCTCCCGAAGCGGCAGCACGGTTATTTTAAACGTTTCGAGTTCCATTTCTACTATTATGACGACAAAGAAACGAAAACATAACATGAGAAAAACGAAAAAAATAAAAAAGGCATATTATTATCGTGGCGGACAACCATGAAGACAAAAGAATTGTTTCTTTCGAGACAGAGTTCGATCGGGAACTCGCCACGAATAGTAACAATAAAAAACAACAAGTCATGAAAACTAAATTATCCGTCTTGCTATTGTACTTATGCAGCCTCACACTGTTCGCCGCATGCAGCAACAACCGGCAAAAACAAAAAACACCTGCCGAAAACGTCGCAACTCCTATCCGGAACTTCTTGAAACAGAAGTATCCGGCCGCAACGATCCTGAAATCCGAAAAAGAGACTAACGGGACGGAAGTGGATATACAAGAAAAGAGTCTGCACAAAGAAGTATGGTTCGACACGAAGGAGCAATGGGTCTCCACACATTGGGAAATCAGCGCCCGCGACGTTCCTGCCGCCATTATGGATGCGTTGCAAAACTCCGCCTACAACCAATATAAAATAGAAGACATCACGGCAATCGAACGGCCGGACGGCCTGTTCTACGATTTTGAACTGAAACAAGACAACAATGAGATACATATCATACTCGACTCCGAAGCGAAGATCGTAATCAAAAGTTCGACCATTGCTCCGGGATACGACTGGTAGATTTATATCCACCCCTTTTATTTAAAGTGGAACTTTTCCCAGGTATAAACCTTTGGAGTGTTCTTCAGGAAAGGTTCCACCTGCTTGCGTTCGGTTTTCGTCAAATATTGGGGGGTCGTGTATTCGACCGTCAACGTCTGGTCGTCGGGGCTAAGCGAATATTTCCGTAAGTCCACGTCCAGACGAGCAGTTGCTTCGATAAAGGCGGTGCGGTTCTTGTCGGCATCGTCTTTAATAAACCATTCTACCGGAACCGGAGTATACAAATCAGCAGAGTCCAACGGCTTCCAGTCTGTCGTGAAAAACTCGACCTGGCTGTCGGGAACAGGACCGTATACGGTCGTGATCATACAAACGACATAGGTATCATTGACCAGAGGCAAGAGCTTCATCTCTACCGTGCTGCGCTCCGTCACCTGCAACAACAGGTAATCGTCCGTCAGCTTCTTCAAGGTGGAAAAGCCGTTCATGGTGTTTTTCAGCTTCGCTTCCTTTCCTGAATTATACAAATCTATCAAATCCTTACGCCAGGCATTTTCCAGCTGGGGTACATATTGGTCAGGCATGGCGACAAAGACCGCATCCATCTCCTGCGCCTTCATCCCCCACACAAATACACAAAGCAGTATAGAAAGAAATAATCGTTTCATATCTTAATCTACAATTTTCATCTACAAAAGTAATAGAATATGCCTTAGCGCGTACCGAGATACAGGAATATCATTCCTAATAATACTAAAAACAGGTCGATTGCCTTGCTTTTCAAGTTCTTTTCATGGAAGAACAAAGCACCGGCAAGGAAGGTAACCAGGACATTACTACGGCGGACCATCGAGACGATAGAGATCATCGAACCGGGAAAAGTCAAGGCATAAAAGTAAATCCAGTCCGCCACGCAGAGGAAGACGGATATAAAGATAATGTTCCAGTGCCAGACAAAAGGTGTCGTGCTTTTCCGGCGCGGATACCAAAGAAACAGGAGGATCGGCAACATCATAAGGCACTGGTAGACATTGAACCAGACCTGCACCGTCATCACATCCAGACTTCCCATCAGGTGTTTGTCATACAAGCCGCTCGCCGCTCCGGTAAGGATAGACAAGACGGTAAAGAAGATCCATTTATTATGCGTAAAACGGATTCCCTCTTTTTTCCCGGATGAGGAAAGGAGGTAGAAAGAGGCAATGGAAAGAATCACCCCGATCCATTGGTACAGGTTCAGTCGTTCACCAAAGACAAGCATGGCTCCCACCAGCGTCACGACTGGCTGCGTCGCTTTGATAGGCCCGGTAATGGTCAGCGGTAAATGCTTCAAGGCAAAATAGCCGAATATCCACGATGACAAGACGATCACGGCCTTTATAAACACTGCCACATGTGTCTCTAAGGAGACACGCGGCACATACAACATCGTCCCGTCGAGCACATCCGTAAAAAACGAAAGAAAAATGAAAGGGACAAAGATAAGACTGCTTATCAATGTATTGAAAAACAAAACCGGAATAACGGCATTACCATCTAGCGAAATTTTTTTGTTTACTTCATAACAACCTAAAAGGAAGGCGGAGATGAAGGCTAATCCGAGCCACATAACAGTTGAAAGTTGAAAGTTTCTGAATAATATTTTTTAGACCGGAAAAACACAACAGTCAACAGCCGACTGCCAACTGAAA
>ULXO01069639.1_pt1 | contig 35920 bp, 31 predicted proteins | sample 1961391 | NCBI WGS metagenome assembly ULXO01 (sample SAMEA4835841, study PRJEB28245) | human gut metagenome | biome: gut microbiome; material: fecal sample | place: Denmark | collected 2008 | reverse complement strand
CATAAACCTATAAAATCAAGACTTGTGAGAGGACGCTTATATCTGCCCTTCACAACTTATAAAAGCACTACAGAATCTGCGACACTACGCCAATTAAACTCCGGTTTAATCATCCACTTCTTTGTAGTCTACGTCAAGCGCATCCGCCTCCTGCTTCATAGCCTTTGCAGCTTTTGCGGTTCTTGAAACAATCCACAGATCAGAGATTCCATCATAGATCAATGCAACTCCGATAAATTTCATTGCAAGACTCACAACACCAAATGCATTTACGATACAGATAATGCCGAGTGCAAGGCTGATAATTCCAAGGATCATTGGACTCCACCACTTCTCATAACCGTTTGCCTTTGTCTCAAAAGCCATTTTGATATCGCTGATCCCATGGACTGCCAGCATAACACCGATAACGATCGGAATGATCATAGCGATGTACTCCGGTCTTGCAAACAGCCAGATACCTACTAAAACCAGGATCAGACCAAGCATTCCGTTAAAAGATGTCAGTCTGTGATTTGTAAAATATCCCGCAAGATTTACAACACCCATAACAATTAAGCCAAATGCAAGCAGCATACAGATTGCACTAATTGTCTCATCTGACCAAATGATCAAAACTACTCCAAGTGCTACACACAATAACGCTGATAAAATGACATCCGCTTTTATTCTTTTTAATGTCTCTTTCATTTTTCTATCCTCTCTCTTTAACAAAAATTTTTGTCATTGCTGTTTCTTTTATAACGAATATCATACCATTCTTTTGGGTTCCGGTAAATATACAGCTTATGAAAGAAGTATAAAAAGATAAAAAAATCGTTAATTTCTTGACATACAAACATGTCTTGATTAGACTACAGTGGAAAGAATTATCATAATTTGCAAATCAATCTGAAAGGAAATAAATTACCATGGGAAAAGAAGTAAAGACGAATGCCATGCGCATTCTTGACAAAAATAAAATACCTTATGAAATTATCAATTATGAATGTGACGAATTCATTGATGGGCTTCACACAGCCGAAGCCACCGGAGCTCCTGTGGAGCAGTCTTTTAAAACACTTGTCATGCAGGGAAAAAGTAAACAATATTATGTTTTTGTACTGCCAATCGCAGAGGAAGTTGATCTGAAAGTTGCCGCAAAAACAGTCGGTGAAAAATCCGTAGAAATGATCCACGTAAAAGATATCACCGCCATTACCGGTTATGTACGTGGTGGATGCACTCCCCTTGGCATGAAAAAACAGTATCCTACCGTTCTTCATGACAGCGCCAGAAATTTTGACAAAATCTATATCAGCGGCGGGCGTATCGGAACCTCCATTACCGTCAATCCGGATGCACTGCTCTCCGTAGTACGCGGACAATATGCGGATATCATCATGCATTAATTAGCGTTTCACTTAAAAACTGCCGCTTGCAGGCTGTGATAATCCATAACACAACCTGCAGGTGGCAGTTCAAATCCAAACTTCAAATTAACTTGTCAGTTCCCCAGGATTTTTTGCGAGATTCATGATCTCCTGAAGTTCTGCGCCCTCCACCGGTGCATTTCCATAGCTGACGTGTTTTGCATCCTCTGTCACGCCGCCGAGAAGTCTTACATCCTTCTCTTTTGTCATCTCGATCGTATAATAATGCGCCTCATCTTTTAATGGATTGTATGTAATATAGATTCTGTAGCAAAGTGGCGGCACTAATCCTTTATCCGGAAGATCCACGCGGATAAGTGTCAGGTCCTCTGAAATATCCAATGCCATAACGGAATAATCATCCTCTGTATACGGATAAAGTTTTGGCTCTTTGAATGCTGCCGCAAAAAGCTCATTGACGAATGCCTCTTTCTCATCGCAGAGTTTTTGCACGAATTCCGCTTTTTCTGTATACAAGCGCTTTGGAATCACAGAAAATTCTGTCTGATTTTTCACAAATGCCTGAAACTGCTGTGGTGTCATTTTGATCTGCTTTGGCTGTTTTGCCATTTTCTCATCTGCCTCATGCAGTTTCTGGATCAGTTCAATCTTCAATACCAGATTATCGGTAAATGGATTGATGACCATTCCGCTTAAATTCAATTCCGGTTTTACGGCAACGCTGTTGCATGCCGGAAATGGCATACTTAAGAGTGCCTGGCTTTTTGGTGCATTTGCCATCTGCTCTTTGGAGGTGTACACTACAAAATACTGTTCGCCGGCACCGCTCTTTAAAAAGCAGGGAGTTGGCTGATCCGGTGCTTTTAACATTGCCGGAACTAACAGTTTTGTCGGACGAAGCAGATTTAAGACTGCTGTAAGCTTTTCTTTTGTCCTGTCTGCTGCGTAATCTTTGATTGCCTCCTCTAATCTATCGTTTGTGATTTCCATTGTTGTCTTTTCTTCCATAATAAAACTATCCTTTCCTGCTGCCCAATGTCAAAAATATGGTTCGTAATGATTTTCTATTTTGTGATTGCTGACATTCCATATTTTCAATTCGAACCAAGATTTCTCTTATTTTAGCACATTACTGCAATTTATTCCATTTATTTCTGTTGCTGCATTTTGTATTTATGACAATCTACACATTCAGTATACATACCTTATAACTCTTTGCAATTCATGCAGCTTTATGTGCTATTTTAATTTTTTTAATAAATCCGGCAATTCGCTCAATTCAAAAATGCGGTAATCCGGATGGATTGCTCCATGATCTGTTATATTTCTGTCTCTCTGATACCAGATTGTAGTCAGACCTACATTTTTTCCACCAAGAATATCTGAGGATAAGCTGTCGCCCACAATGACACTCTCTTCCAGCTTAAAATCAGGAATATGTGCAAAACAATAGTCGAAAAATTTTTTGTCCGGTTTATGATACCCGATTTTTTTTGAAATAAAAAAGTCCTCAAAATACGGTTTGATCCCGGATTCCTCAATACGCCTTCTCTGCACTTCATAAGTTCCATTGGATGCAGCATACAGTCTGTACTTACCGTGCAATTCCTGTAAAAGTTCAAGCGCGCCGTCCACTTTTTCGTGTTCATATGCAAGATTCTGCTCGTAACATTTCGCAGTTTCTTCCGGCGAAGCTGTTATCCCATATCCTTCAAAAAAGATCCGGTAACGGCTTATTTTCACTTCCTCCTGCGTCAACTCACCGAGTTCTAACTTTTTCCATTGTGCCTGATTGATCTCACTGTACCTCGCCAGCAATTTTTCTGTTGGCTCCACTCCAACTTTTTGCAGTGCTTTTTTCAGCGCTTCCTTTTCTGCCTTGTGGAAATCAAGAATGGTATCATCTAAATCTAATAAAACTGTTGTTATCATGTCATTTCCTCTTATGCTTACATATAAAAACACATTATTTTCTTAATCATAACAGACCTTTTTCTAAAAATCATCTTTTTTGTGATTTTAAACGGAATGTGATATACTAACCACGTTATTATTTGATATTTCTGCATATTTGCTGTGCAATTTTATATTTATGAAAGGTTCATCTATGAAGGAAAAAATCTTTAACATTATTCAGATTGGCGACAAGAGCAACCGCCTCAGCCGCGCTTTTGATATTTTTATCACAATCCGGGAATGAGCAAGTCCAGAGCCACGATCCGTTTCCTCGTTTCTTTTGACGGTATTGTGGATCTGCTCACGATCATTCCTGCTTTTTTCCTGTCCGGGTTTGTCATTTTCCGTATGCTGCGCGTGGCAAGAGTTTTCCACCTGTTCCGTCTGAATGCCAAATATGACTCTTTCAACGTAATCACAACTGTTTTATATGAAAAAGAAATCAGATCATCTCCTCTGTTTTTATTGTGCTGATTCTCATGCTCGCCAGCAGTCTGTGCATGTACAGCGTAGAACACGATGCACAGCCTGAGGTATTCCGCAACGCTTTCAGCGGTATCTGGTGGAGCATGTCAACGCTTCTCACCGTCGGTTACGGTGATATTTACCCGATCACAACACTTGCTACCTGTGCTTCCGCAAAAAGACACGATTTTGAAATTGAATGATATTATTATTATACGTGGGGAGAATGGTTAAATATACGAGGCAGCAATGACTCTTGCTTTGTCACAAAAAGGCATAGAAAAGGATGTATCCCTCTAAATTGCACTTTGCATATTTTCTGAAAATTCGGATTGACAACTACACTATTTTGATATAGTATAAATCGTAGGAAATGAGTTTTTCAACCGTACAGTTTTTACTCATGCGGCTCACTCGTTTCTTTTTTTATTCTCAAAATATCATATAAATATAATTTATTATCTCGGGCATGTCTTATTACCATTCTGCCTTTAAAAATATTATATCCTGTTAATTCACCATCATTATTGTATTTAGGAACAGCAAATCTAGTATCATAGCGATACCATCCATACTTTGCTTTACTATTGTGCTTACTTTTTTTATTTTCTGAAAAAGTCTTATTAGCAGCAATTTGAATCAACTCCCTAATTGCCACAGAAGCATTCGCTTTTGCATATTCATTTGGTCCTCTTAATACCTTGGTATCTTTTGAATGCGAGTACTCATCGGGGAAGTCACTCCCAATATAAATCAATTCATTTGTGTCAAGGATTTCTGTACAAGAGCCTATATATTCTTTCAAATAATCCTCTACCATATTCCAGTCAACATTTTTGTTTCTCTTAAATCTAAGATCGTTAATAACAACAACTTTTTTCCCTTCTGCATCTGATATGACGGAAATATTACCTGTTGGCAGCTTAATTTCTTGCTTTCGTATCCATCGTTCGAGATAACTGAATACTCGTCTTTTCATTTCTCCAGAAGACATCATAATACTATCAATTATAAACTGCTCGCCAACTACATAGTCTGCTCTTGAAAATTCATTCTTCTTATCTTCTTCATCACACAGTAAATCAACAAGCGACATATCCAGTGCCTTACAAATCGCAACTAGCTTGTCTGCCTGTGGATTTATCTGTTTCTTTCGCCAATCACTAATTGTACTAGTAGCAATGCCTGTCCTTCGGGACAGTTCAATCTGACTCATATTTATTTCTTCTAGTCTTGCAAAAATCTTTTCGTATATATTCATGATACAGCCTCTTTTTCCGACTTTTCGGATATTGTATCATTTACAATATATCTTTACAAGTTTTTCTTAATTCATCCTAATACTTTCTTTTTTCTCTCAATCATTGTCTCGAAAAAGGCTCGCATATCCACACAAATCAAAATTTCTTTGACAAAAGACAAATTGCCTCCACATGTTTTGTAAATGGAAACATGTCGCAAGGCTGGCACTCGACAGCCTGATATCCATGTTTTGTGAGATATTTTAAATCCCTCGCAAGTGTCTCAGGGTTGCATGACACGTAGACCACTTTTTTCGGTGCAAGTTTTACTACTGAGGATAAAAATGCCTCATCACTTCCCGATCTCGGTGGATCCATGAATACGACATCCACTTTTTTGTTCTGCTCAGAAAGCTCTACCATAAATTTTCCGGCATCTGCATTGTAAAACTGTTCATTTTTGATATTGTTCCGTTTTGCATTGATGACCGCATCCCTCACAGCATCACGGTTTAACTCCACGCCGATCACTTTTTTTGCCTGGGACGCAGCGATCAGACCGATCGTTCCGGTTCCACAATATGCATCGATCACTTTCTCTTTTCCGGTCAGTCCCGCATATGTGATTGCTTTGTTATAAAGGATCTCTGTCTGTACCGGATTCACCTGATAAAATGATTTTGGCGAAATACGGAAGGTACAGCCACAGAGCGTATCCTCAATATAACCTTTTCCATAAATAACAGTTTCCTTTTCTCCAAGAACCATGCTGGTCTGTTTATCATTTATGTTAACCACAACTGTAGTTATTTCAGGATGAAGCTTCCGCAATGCTTTCACAAAATTGTTTTTGGATGGAAGAATCGGGGAACCGAGCACCAGCACTACCATCACCTCGCCGCTGTGAAAACCACGGCGCACGAGAACATGCCGGAGCAGACCGTATCCGGTGTCCTCATCATAAGTTTTTATTTTAAACGAATGTAAAAGTCCTCTGATATCGCGGATGATAGTGCTTGAAAGTTCATCCTCGATCTCACAGGAATCAATGTTGATGACCTCATGGGTTCCGGCCTTGTATACACCGGAGATCACGCCGCCCGGTGCCGCCTTTGCATGTCCGTTTCCTGCGGTACGTCTGCCTCCGTTTGCATGTTTTCCCCTGCGCTCCACATCAAACACTGCGTGTACTTTATTTCTGTAATGATACGGATTTTCCATTCCGATGATCGGCAGGACTTTACAGTAATCCCCAATGTTTTTGCGCACATAGGTCTGTTTTTCCTGCAGCTGTTGTTCATAGGACATTCCCTGATAATCACAGCCGCCACATTTTTTTGCATACGGACAGGCTGCTGCCTGTTTCTTTGTATCCTGCGGCGCTTTCTTTGTATCCTGCATTTTCTCTGATTTCCATGCGTATTTTTTCTGCAATGCTCCCGCATTATCTATGATTTTTTTCTTTCCTTTTGTCTGCATGACTGCTCCTTTTATTTTGGCTTGTTACTTTTCATCTCTATGTGTTTATGCTATCATAGGAACCCGTAAGAATCAAAATATTTTTAGTGAGGTTATGAATATGAATTTTATTAAGAAAAATTGGAAAGGTGTGCTGTTATGCCTGATAATCGCGATTCCAAGCTGGATTTTAGGAAAAATTTTCCCAATTGTAGGTGGTCCTGTCTTTGCGATCCTCCTAGGAATGGTCATTACATTATTGGTCAGAGATAAATCTGCTCTGCAGAGCGGCATCACATTTGTGTCAAAAAAAATCCTGCAATATGCTGTTATTTTACTTGGTTTTGGAATGAATCTCTCTGTCATCCTGCAGACAGGAAAACAATCGCTTCCAATCATTCTTGCAACGATCACAACATCCCTTGTTGTTGCCTGGGTATTACATAAAATCCTTCATGTTCCCGGAAAAATCTCCACACTCATCGGTGTAGGTTCCTCAATCTGCGGCGGCTCCGCAATTGCAGCTACTGCTCCTGTCATTGACGCTGATGACGAGGAAGTTGCACAATCAATTTCTGTCATTTTCTTTTTCAATATGCTTGCCGCTTTATTTTTTCCTATGCTTGGCACCGTTCTCGGTTTTTCCCAGACAAACGGAGAAGCTTTCGGTATTTTTGCCGGAACTGCTGTGAATGACACCTCTTCCGTTACCGCTGCTGCCTCCACCTGGGATTCCATGTACAACCTTGGTTCGGCGACTTTGGATAAAGCTGTCACCGTAAAACTTACAAGAACACTGGCAATTATTCCAATCACGCTTGTCCTTGCTTTTCTTCGAACCAGAAGGGAACAAACGGATCATAATAAAGTGGATTTTAAAAAGATTTTTCCGATGTTCATTCTCTATTTTATCATTGCATCCATTATTACAACAATAGCAGTGAACTTCGGTGTTCCAGCAGCTGTTTTCAATCCGCTAAAAACTTTGAGCAAGTTTTTCATCGTTCTTGCCATGAGTGCAATTGGTCTGAATACCAATATTGTGAAATTAGTGAAAACAGGAGCCAAACCTTTGCTTCTTGGATTCAGCTGCTGGATCGGTATTACCTGTATGAGTTTGCTGATGCAACACGTATTAGGTCTATGGTAAAATTACGGATCATTTTGATAGGAGGAAGCGGTTTTCGCTCCTTCTATTTTTGTATTCTGGCAAATAGAAGCGCTATCGCCATCAGAAAGCATCCCACAAACACAAAGCACCACTGGATTCCGATTTTCGTCAAAAATGCTGAGGCTGACAGTGTCAGAATCTCCACCAGATTCACTCCCATATTAAGCACAGACAACGTTGCCGCACGCTGGCTGCCACACTCCGCTTCGTCCACAAACTGATTTTCCAGATCCATCAGCAGATATTCCGGAAGATTTAAAAGCAACGGCAATATCAGCATTAGAAGCAGTACGGCTGCCCTGAATTTTACCACTCCAAAAAGAAGAAATGCCACCCCTGCTGCGGCAGCTGTAACTGCGGGCAGTTTTTCCCTGCCGGACTTTCCGTTTTTTCCGTCAGACAATTTTCCTAAAATGGGTTCTGCCAGCATCTGTACGGCTGAATAGCTCAAAATGATCAATGACATCCATTCTACCGGCAAACCGCAGTTTTCAAGTTTTTCCACATAAAAGAAGTTGATCAGAAGCCATGCGATACTGAAAATTGCCAGCGAAATCACAAACAGGAATGCTTTTTTATTTTTAAATATCGCTAAAATCTGTACTTCCTTCCTGTCTGCAATTACCGCTTTACTGCTTTCACTTCTCAGGAAGAACGAGCATACAACCGCTATAATATCCATGACTACGGTTGTAATCAACAAACCTTCCATACCGCTTATTTTATAAATCCCGGCATACGCAACTGTACTGATGATAAAACCTGCTGTTCCAAAGTTTTCTGCATGTGCTGTTTTTACAAGATATCCGTTTTCCCCATACAGATCGTACAGGTACGCGCTTCCCGTTCCGGAAGTAAAGCACGTCGCAGTCCCCTCCACAACTGCCTCCACGACGAACAGTGCAAGCGACCGGCTCACAAAGGCTGCAAGCAATAAACTTCTCGCGCCAAGCAGCAACACCTGTGCCAAGATCAGGGATTTCCGGTATCCAATTTTATCTGTTATAAATCCTGTTGGAATTTCCCCCAGAAAAATCACGCCAGACAATAATGCCTGAAGGAGGAAAAATACGTGTTCCGACACACCAGCCTGCGTTCTTACCAGCAACGCAACCGGCGCAAAAAAGACAAGTCCATTCAAAAAACAGACTCCGTCATAACTATCAAATTTTAATTTTTTCATGAGATATCTCCTTTTTTCTAATTCGTAATCAATTGACCGATCTTCTTTTTTGTAACCCAAAAAAAGATTACATCTGTCTGTAACCTGATTTAAAAACTGTGCCATCTTTGATCTATGCCAGTTTTTCCATCATTGAATTAGAAAAATATCAATGTCTCATGTATCTGATAACCTCCGGAGTCTTACTTTTAAAATATACTGTTATTTAAAAACTGTATCAGTGAGAAATGTTCACTGACGTAATTTATACTAACATAACGTATTTCAAATTACAAGTTTCAGTGCCCCTCTCACTTATATACCACCCCTGGAGCTATTATAACAACTCTGCCATAACCAGACACATCAGGAAACAATTGTTTCTTTTCCAGATCCATTCCAAATAAAGGCTTTCGACCGTGCTCTTCTCGCACTGCTTTAATATTTTTTCATCACTCTGCAGTGTTTTCAAATTCTCCTTCCAACCGGAAAAATCGGACCATTTTCCCGGAATCAAGTCTGTAAACCAGCTTAGATTTCGTTTGTATTCGTAATGAAGGATCTGACCGTCTAATCCATATCTGCTGATAAATTCTGCCGCAGTCCTGTTAATCGCTTTCGACTTGTCTGTATAGAGCAGACTGATTTTGTCATAGCAGATTTCCTGTTGATTATTTTCTGATGAGCCTGTCTGCTGGTTTCCGTTGCTTCCAGTTTGTGTTCCGGAAGCTGTCTCATCGTTTGCAGCGCTCTGACATAGCATTATATTTTGTGGTTCTTTTACGATACCGCGCACAGTAAGCTCTCTTCCGTTGTATAGGATCTGCTGTCCTTCCACCTCTGTTCCACCAAACAACTGCTCCGCTAAGGATGCACCTAGGATGCAGCCCTCTGTGTCGCTTTCCGGCAGATTTTTTCCCCACGGAAGGACGGAGTGGGAATCTCCACAGAGTAACAAAATATCCGCGTTGCTGCTCCGTTCGTTTATCGTAGCACGAACTGTCTGATTTTTCTGCTCTGTCCACGCTGTGAATGTCTCTGCGGATGCCGTATCCTGCCGGATTGACGCTATTTCGCTCTGGGTAAACTTGTCTTCCCCAGACTGGATTGTGATGATATTGGAAAAATCCTCTGTTTTATTATGATAAACGCATGCAAATACCAAAAATACAGCTCCAAATAATCCAAAAGCCAGACTTGCGATCCTTTTTCTGTAACTTATTTTTTTCATTGTTCTGTCCTTACTCCGTCATCCGCACAACATCCCCGTTTCCAACCGTCCGATCAGAATCTGTGATGATCTGGCAGTCCGCACTCAGTGAGTTTCCGCTTACCGCTGCATAACTGCTGTTTTTATCTAAAATCTGCACTTCCGCCTTCCTCGCGATATACTGCTCTCCGAGCACTGTATTTTCCGTCTCTAAGAGTAACACATACGCTTTGTTATTTTCCTGCCAAACGGCTGTAACCGGCACAAGGTAATCATAGCTTTCCGATTTTCTTGTGGCAGTCATCTGTGCGCTCTCACCCGGCAAGAAATCATCCCCCTGCATAGCAATTGACACTTTTATGCTGCTTCCGTCTTTCGATGTTTCCAGGGAAACAATGCTGCAATCAGACGTTTCCTTACCGACACCGGTAATCGTTGCATTATCTCCCGCTGAGAGATATTCCCTGTTTTTGCTGTCCGTTGTCGTAGTAAAAAAAAGTCCACTCTGCTCATCGCTCATGACAACTGCCGCCGTGTCTGTTGTTTTCTGCCCGGTTTCCACACATACTTTTGTAATAATCCCGAAGGATGGTGCAGTTATCTCTCCGTTCTGCTGCTTTAGGGTTTTCAGCTTTTCTAACTGTTTCTGGAACTGCTCTAAAGAAATGGCGTTGATTTCCTGCGTGTGATCGATGTCTGCAGACAGACCTGCATCTTCTACCGCGCGCTCTGCGGCTTTCTTTGCATCCTCTGCAGTACTTGTATTGGATTCCAGCTGTTCCTGCTTCTCCTCTAATGCGACGCTGGCAGAGTCAAGTGCCGCCTGCTTTTCAGTAACTTTTGCCTGAATTGTGTCGTATGTGTTCTGCTTTTCCTGCACAGTTTCTTCTAACTGCTGGAGCTTCTGTGTTATGGTTGAATTTGTATCTTTCTTTTCTGCTTCGCCTGTCTGATCTGCGGTATCTTTACTTTGCTCTGCCGCAGCTGCATCCTTCACATTTTGCAGTTCCTCTTTGACTGCATTCAGCTCCTTCTCCGCCTGTGCGAGTGCATCCTTCGCACTGTTTAATTCCTTCTCTGCCTGACTTTTCGCATCCGCCGCTTTCTGCAATGCCTCATTTGCCTTCCCATCGGAAACTGTATTCTTCGCTATCGTTTCCTCATAATCTTCCTGCGCACGCTTTAACTCCAGCTGCTGCTTTGCGTCTGCCTGCGCTTTATTTTTCTTCAGGGAATCATTTTCAAGCTGAAGCTTTTTGATCTGGTTCTGCAACTCATAAATCTGATCTTCCAGACTGTCCATATCAAGTGCAAAAAGAGTTTCTCCTTCCCCGATGCTTTCTCCCGTATGCACATTGACCTGTGCAACCAGAATTCCTTCCTCTGTGACAATCGCTTTCTCGCCGCCTGCCTCCACGGTTCCCGATGCCATAACCGTGTGCTCGATCTTTCCGGATGACGGAGCTGATGCCGTTACCTGAGGGACAGTGATGGATGCCACCACCCGCGATGCAATCGTGAAAACCAGCATGACCGCAAGTAAACCAGCCAGCCCTTTTAACCAGAAAATTCCCGATTTTCCGGTTACTGCTATTTCATTTTCCGAATTTTTGTTTTTTCTTATATTTTTCATATTCTCAATTACATTCTGCTCCTGCACTATTCCTTCGCTCCCGCCATCGCAATTCCCTGCTCCAGATAGTCCTGTCCTGCCAGAAAAACAAACATTGCGGGCAGGATCGTCACCAGTGATGCACAGAGTGAAAATCCTGCGTTCTGGCTCGTGATCTCCGGCAGAAAAAGTGACAACGGCCAGAGACTTTTTGTTTTCAGAAACGTCATCGGCTGCTCTAACATGCTAAAACAGTCCAAAAACGAAAATACCAGTGCCGACAGGATGCCCGGACTTCCAAGCGGTATGCCGATCCGCAAAAAAATCTGGAATTCTCCCGCCCCGTCCATACGTGCCGCCTCCATGACATTTTCCGGTATTCCACGGAAAAAGCGGTACATAATAAAGACGGAAAACGTTGCAAAAATTCCGGGCAAAACGACTGCCTGCGGTCTGTCCAGCATTCCCAGACGGTTTAACACCAGATACTGCGACAACATCGTGACCTGAAACGGCATCATCATCACGAGAATGAACAGCCGGTAAACTGTTTTTCTTCCGCGGAAAGAATACCGCGCCAGCCCCCACGCTGCCGGCATGCCAAAAAGCATCTGCCCTGCCAGAATTGCCCCCGTGTAAAAAATCGAGTTCCAGAACATCTGAAAATATTCTGGTGAATCGAAAAGAAGCTCCACAACATTCTGCAACGTCGGGTATTGTGGCAGAAGATGCCAGATAGCAAGCCCATCTCCCTTTCCGAGTGCAGGTGCGATGCACGTATAGATTTCATGGTTTCCCATAAAAGTGCCGACAAGCAGAAAGAGAACCGGAGCAAGACACAAGCCTGCCGCCAGAATCAGTATTCCTGTTATTATTATTCTCTTCATGAGATTCTTCTTTCTATATTTATATTGTACATCTTCCTTTTTATCTGCTGTTTTCTGTTCATTATCCTTCCCGCTCCCAGCTTCGCTCAAGTAACAGCACAAACACCGCAATTACAAACGCGAGCATCACAGATGCCGCCGCCATCTTATCCACCGAGAGCGTCTGGAACCAGTTGTTGAACACATGCTGCAATAGATAAATATTTTCCTGTGGATAGCTGCCCGCTGCCATGTAAACCTCCCGGAACGCCTTAAATGAATTTAAAACCGACAAAATGACAACGGTAAATGACACCGGGCGGAGATTCGGAAGTGTGATATAGAAAAACGTTTTCCATTTTCCGGCTCCGTCCATATCTGCCGCCTCATAAATCCCCTGTGGGATTGCAGAAAGCCCCGCCATCCAGAGCACAATATCGTATCCTAAATATTTCCAGACATAGCTGAATACGAGGATTCCAAATGCGGCATCGGTGTTCATCCAGTCTACCTCCTGCACCGACAAAACGTTTAAAATCTGCCCGATTCCGCTCATTCCTGACAGCGCATGGATCGCACTGTTCACAAATCCGTGGCTGTCAAAAAGAATCTTCCACAGTACGACCACACTTGCCGCCGGGATTGCCATCGGAAGCAGATACATACTTTTAAGTGCCGCTGCACTGCCCCGGTAAAACTGTTCCATCGTCACATCCCGGTGTTTTTTCTTTTTCTCTGCCAAAATCAAAACCTGCTGCAACAGCAGTGCCAGGATCAGCGATAATAGCAACAGGCATGGTATACAGGTGACCACAAAACGCAGTGTATTTTTCGCTGCAAGATTAAACGCATCATTTTTTATCACCTGCACGTAGTTACTGATCCCGACGAAACTGCCATCCACGGTCTGGAAAAAAGAGCGCCGCACCACATCTGCAAATGGGATCAGTCCAAACACCGATACTCCCAGAAATTCGGGCAACAAAAAATACCAGCCGGGATTTCGCTTTTTTCTGATTTTATGTCTTTTCATCCTCATGCCTTTCTCATAGCCTGCTGCAATCTCCCATCCTCTTCCTTTTTTACTGCTGCTCTGCAAGATACAGATTCACTTTCTTCGTGATCTCATTTACTGTTTCTTCGAGGTTCTGCTCTCCTTTTACATAACTTGTTCCCCGTTCGATCACAAGATTCTGGATCGTACGGTCTGTGAGTGCTGACTGCTCCACTGCTTCCAGCTGCGCTAAAATCGCATCTGCTTCCTCCTGTGTCATGGAGCGGTATTCAATCGTATACATTTTGTCGCTTCCATCCCTGTTAAATGCCATGCTTGTTTCCGTCCGTCCCATCAATGCATTGATCTGATCCTTTAAAGCTGCCTCATTCACCGGGATTCCGTTGCTGGAAGCTCCTGCCTCTTTGCCGAGCAATGTTTTCACAAACGCTTTCCCTGCATCCTCATTGCCTCCAGATACCACACCTGCCTGTAAAAATGGGACATAAGAAGAAGTTTCACCATTCGACAACACCCCATAAACCGCTCCGTCCGTCGTACCGGCGCTCAACATCAACTGGAAATCCTCGACATCTGCAATGGTTCCAAATTCTACTTTACATCTCTCTGCAAATAAATCCATGCTGTCTAATGTTCCATAACGGTATCCATCGCACATTCCGCTCTCAAAAAAATTGCCATAGGATTCAATATCGCTGTGATCATCCACATCATAAATACGTTTCACCTGTGTCAGATAATCGGAAACTTTCGTTTCATCCAGACTTCCGTCCTCTTTTACCCAGTTTTTGGAATCTACATTGTAAAAATCAAGCAGTAACTCTTCCGCCATCTTCTGCTGTACCACATAAGTCGTACTTTTGTCCTTTGCCAGGGTTTCGATGCGGTCTGCAAGTGCCTGCGTGGACTTTCCTGCATCTACCGTCTGCTGATCTGACGTGATAAATGATACTAAGAAACGTGTCGGAATCGCATATATCTTTCCATCCTTTGTGCTGTCTTTCACAATGGAATCCACAAGTCCATCCGAAGCCTTTACCTCATCCACAACATCACTGATATCTGTTAAAATTCCTTTTTCCACATAGCTGTCCACCGGCATTCCATCTAAGATAAGCACATCCGGTCCATTTCCTGCCAGGATATCCGTGCTCAACGTCTTCAATGCGTCCTCTAACGTCACTCCATTATCATCCGTCATGCCAATTTCAAGGTTTACATAAATATCTGCATACTCCTGACGGAAAATATTGACCGCCTGACGCAGCGTATCGGAATCCTGCAATGCATAAATATTGAGTTCCTGATTCAGGTTGGCAGACGCGTCTGCATCGTAGGTGTAGCTGTAAAGTGCACCCTCCATTCCGTTATTTCCTGCCACAAAAAGATGCGTCTCATCCTGCATATACACTCCGTAAAAAATCGCACCGCTGTTGCTCAATGCAGTCTGCTCGCCCTGTACCAGCTCCTCCACAACTGCTCCACCTGTTGTATAGTGGAAAATTCCTTTATAATCTGCAAAAATAATACTGTTATCATTCTCCGCTTTTGCAAACGTCACCGGAAGTCCGGTATCGGGATTTCGATAAACGAGGTTATCATCTGAACAGATCTGCTCAGTCAATGAGGTCAGCTCGTCCGTCTCTTTTCCGGTTGTCGTGTCATAGCAAAGCACCTTGTCACTTGTGACGATATAGCAATTCGTTCCAACCACATCAAAATAAGGAATATAGGTATCCTCATCGATTTCAAATGTCACTGTTTTGCTTCCATCTGTACAGTCAATTCCATACAAACCGCCCAATGTATCGCGCACGATCAGCTGTTTGTTACTGTCAAATGCTGCAACTGATACAACGGCATCTTCTGCAGGCATTTCAATCGAAAATGTATGTGTGCTTCCGTCCGCGTCCACAATTGTAACCGGACATAATCCGTTTTCTGTGTAATCAAGAAACGCAACTGTTCCATCCTCTGCGACTGCGACATCGCCATAAGAGATATCTTCAAGCGGTGTTGTCTCCCAGCTGCCGCCTCCATCACTGCTTTTTGCCACATAGATGCTATAATCTGCATCCTGCCCTACAACTTCAAGTGTTCCATCTGACAGTGCTTTGAATTGTAAAATACTGTTGATTTCTTCCGGAAGTGCTACTTTTGATTCAATAAATCTTCCTTTGCCGCCTCCTGCGCTGCCATCAGCATTCGTGCCACTGCTTTCTGTTCCATCTACGCCTCCGCCTGCATTTTTTCCACAGCCGGTGAATATTCCTGCTGTCAATGTCATCAGCAGAAGTAAAATTACTGTGACACCTAGCATGCTTCGTTTTTGTCTGTTTTTTATCTTTGCAGTTTTCATTTTGTTTTCATGACCTTTCTTTTTTATTTTGCTTTTATGATTGCAGCTTCGCAATCATTGCCAGAATAAGCAGCTGTTCCTCTGCTTTGGCATTCTACATGCAGCATTTTGCGTTTCTGGTTTTATCTTACAGAAGAAATCTTAGAAAAATCTTTAAATTTAGCTTTAATTTATCTGTTACATTTCAAAATAACTATAATTTAAAGATTTTTCTAAGATTTCTATGCTATACTCATCCTTATAAATCTTAGGAGACATTACCATGCGTATTTTATTGATCGAAGATGATCTGAATTTTTGTGAAACCCTGCGTTTTCAATTGGAGCAGGAAGCTTATGAGGTAGATGTATGCCACGACGGAAGAGACGGTCTTGACCTTTTCTTACAGGACGCGCACGACATTGTCCTGCTCGACCGCATGCTCCCGACCATGAACGGTCTGCTCGTGTTGCAAAAAGCGAGACAGTCCGGAATTTTCACGCCTGTCATACTGATCACCGCCCTCGGCGAACTTTACGACCGGATTGAAGGGCTGGATGCCGGTGCAGACGATTACATTGTAAAACCATTCGCCTTCGAAGAACTGACCGCCCGCATCCGCTCCCTCGGCAGACGCAGCGGCAAGAAGATGACAATTTACTTACCATCTGCGACATCAGTTATGACTGCAACGCGAGACTGCTAAGTGGACCTACTGGCTCCATCCGGCTCTCCGGCCGTGAGGGCAGATTGCTTGAAGTTCTTCTGCGAAGTTTTGAGCTCGTCATCCGCCGTGAAGTACTTCTTAGCCGTGTCTGGGGCGTGGATGCAGAAGTGGAGGATTGTAACCTTGACACTTACATCCATTACCTGCGCAAGCGGCTCTCCTACGTTGGAAGCACGCTTGCCTTAAAAACCATCCGCGGTGTCGGATATACGCTGGCTTCCTCCTGATCCCTGATTTTCCATATAAGATCATGAAGCTTCTGTATAGCTGCCGTTACTTTTCAATTATTTTATCCTTATTGCAATTTACAGATACCTTTTTCACTATCTGCTTTATGTACATTATCAGGAGGTTTCTCATGTTTCCACACTTCACCTTTTCCGGCACAGCCTATCAGGCTTTGCACCGCAAACTCACTTTATTCTGTACCTGCGTCACACAGATCATTCTCCTTGCCTTAAGTGCTCTGTGTGTTTTTGTTGCAGAAAAAAATATAAAACAGGGAAACGAAACCGCTTTTCTCACAGAGACAAGTTCTGTCATTTCCCATTTGCAGGAGCAGGATGTCATCTCACACCAGTGGTTAAACCAGTTACAGGAAAACAGTTCTATCCAGATTTATCTTTATGAGAATGGGACTCCACTCTTTTATGACCAGTATCATCAGACAACTGCAGACGAGCAATTATGTGAAAATGCACTTCTCGCCGCAGAAGAGCTTACCGGGAACCCTCCTTTTTTCACGAAAAATAAAAGGCTTTCCTCGCATACGGAATATCAGTTCAACTCCGGCGATAACATTCCCTACATTGCATCCGTCGGCAGTATCCCAAAAGGCGGCAGCTACTTAAACTTTCTGATCCTGCGCTCGCTCGCCGAACAGTCTCACCAGATGCTATCGTTAAGAATTATCGTGATCATTGCAAATCTTGCCGCATTTTTACTGCTGTTTTTCTTTTTCCACTTCTTCATCCGAAAAATGTTAGAACCAGTCGAAACTGCACAGAAAAAGCAGACACAATTCATCGCCTCCGCCTCCCACGAGCTACGCACCCCATTAGCGGTTGTCCGCTCCGGCTTGGAATCCGTTGAAAAATGTTCAAATGAAGAGGAACGAAACCACTTTCTCCATCTGATGTCCGAGGAGACCGTCCACATGAAACGTCTGATCGACGATATGCTGCTGCTCGCAAATTCGGATGCTGACACGCTCACCATCAAACCGGAAGCCTGTCAGCCGGATTTGCTGCTCTTAGACACTTATGAAAAGTTTGAACCACTGGCAAGGAAAAACGGGCTTCACCTTATCCTCACTCTGCCGGAAGAAATTCTCCCGGACTGCTTCTGTGATATCCACCGCACAGAACAGATTTTTTCCATTATCGTGGATAATGCACTCTGTTACACACCATCCGGTGGAAAAGTGACACTCTCCTGCCATGCTGAAAATGAAATGCTTTGTTTTCTATTCAAAGATACCGGATGTGGAATTTCAGAGGAAAAGAAATCCCATATTTTCGAACGATTTTACCGCGCCGACGATGCCCATACCGACAGAGAACACTTTGAACTCGGACTCTGCATTGCAAAGGAACTTACCGAAAAGCAAAATGGGAACATCCAGGTTGTGGATGCTCCCATTTCCGGCAGCTGCTTTATGGTACAATTGCCATGTGCACTTTAATTTTTATGTGATTTCTACGCTCTCCTGTCAGGTTATATTTTTCCTGTTATTCCACATTTTTCAGTGCCTGATCCATCGGAATACGCTTGATTCTTCTGAAATCCAATACCATGACAAGCAGATATCCGATCAGTATAAACAGGAACATTTTCACATAGCCCATCGTGCTTATGCGGAAAGCGTACCATCCACTGTAGGAAAAGAGCATGATCCTCCAGACAGCCTTCATGATGACGACACCTAAAATCACGCTGACAACATCGATCACCACAAGAACGATGGTTGTAGACAACAGATATAAGCTTACAATCTCCCGGTTCTCATAGCCCAGGATTTTTGTCATGGAAATTGCATTTTCGTTCTTCTCGATGATCAGCTTCGTGAGCAGGTAAATCAATACTGCGGATAACAGGATGCACAGATACTGGAAGTAGGTCATATAAGAGCCCATGGAATGATCGAGCTGGTCACACATTTTCGTAATGTCGTGTTCTGTGATGACGGTTGCGATCTCATCCTCATCAATATCTGTGATCTCTGAATCCGAGAGATAGCCTGTGAATGCATCACTGTCCATGTCAAAGATTTCACAATACTGCTCATTGGACAGAAATACTGCCAGCGCCTGACTGTGATCATAGATTCCTGCAACCTCAAACTCATACTGTTTGTTCTCATATTTTTCGTCAAGAACCACTGTGTCGCCCACGCTCAGGCTGTATTTATCTGCATAGGAAGCAGAAATATATGCCTCGTTTCCTTTCAGGGCAGACTGGTCACTGATTTTCACATACCGGCTGTCATCCTCGATTCCGTAGACAGAAATCTCCTCATCTAACGTATCACTCTTATGCTGCAGAGATGTCATATTGAATTTCTCTGCATCTTTATTGTTCGTTGTGATAATGTCTCCATCCTCATTCTCATAAGACTTTAACACATACTGGTAGTTCGTGAACATCATATCTGAAACATTGGACTTGTAATAGTCGAGCGTCTCCGGCATACCGACCGCCATTGCAAGCATAATGCTGATAAACAAGATACCCACAAATAAAATCAGGTAATTCGTCACGTTCTGGAACATGATACGCAGGCGGAAACGGCTTAAAAAGCTCCATTTTGGCAGGCGCATTGCTTTTTTACGCTTTGTTTTTTTCAGATCATGACGCAAAAACTGTAATGGTGTATGCCTCATCATTTTTATAATGACGACAAGATTGACCGCAAGCATTAAAACAACCGGAATGATTGTTGTCTTGAAAAAGGCATCCGGGTTCCAGACTGTCTGATAAGTTGGAAGACTGTAGCTGTTATAATACATGCCGACAACCACATTTTTAAATACGGTATAGCCGAGGATATTTCCAATGCACGCTGCGAGAAGTGTCACGATCACCGGCATGGAAATATAATGTCTGACCAGTTCACCTCTCGTATAACCGGAAGCTCTCAGTGTTCCGATCGTAGAAGCCTCCTTCACGATCGTGTTGCTGATGGTCACTGCAAAAATAAATGCAATGATCACGATCAAAATATCCAGTAAAACACCACCCATAGCTTTGTCTGAACCCATATCATCCGTTGCAAAATTAATAGCCGGATTTGCATAGCGCGGCATATAGTCCTCTAACTCTATGTCAGCACACACAACTTGTGTGAGCAGTGCTTTCATGAAATCATCGGATTTTGCTTTCTGCTCCACTTCATCTGCAGGAGTATCCACATAATTCCATGTGTAAGAATAATGAACAGTTTTATGTAAACTATCAAATCCTTCCTGTGTGACCATAGCCACATCGAATTTGATCGCATCAAACATCATATCCGTTGACTTCTCATGCAGTGTCGCATAATTGACATAGGCGATCAGTCCGACAACTTTGAACCTCTGCCCGCTGACAGAAATCTCATCTCCCACTTTGACGCCGACATTGTCTGCATGCATACGGTCAATTGCGATTTCATCCGCTTTTTCCGGAAATGCTCCGTCAAGCAGGCAGGCAAGATCCACGTTATCATTTTTTGCATAGACACGGATGTTTCCTTCTGCCTCGCCGTCGTTGTTGTAATCTTCCTCCTCATTTCGGAAGAAGTTCTCATATACTTTTACCGGAACTTCTGTAAAATCAGGATCGTTTAACTCATATTTTTCTTCTGCGTCAGCATATTTATCATCAATTTCCTCTACAATTTTATCCCATGCCTTGTCGTAGGCTTCCGGATAAGCCTTTTCATCCAGCTTTTCGTCCAGTTCTTTTTTTGCTTTGTCAAGATAATACTGTTTGACGTCCGCTTTTGTTCCTGTCTCGATAGCAGCGAGTAACGTCTCATCTGCCTTTTTGTCCAGCTCAAAATGTCCATCCTCTAACTTATATTTTATCACGCCTTCATTTGCTGCAACGAGCATACTCTCATTTGCAACATACATACCGGAAACAAAGCCGATCGTGAGGATCAGGAATAATGCCACCACAAGATATTTTTTCCAGTCACCGAGCAATTCACGCGGAATACGTCTGATGAGTGGATTTTTAATTTTTTTCTTTTTCATAACTGCCACACTCCTTACCACTCAAGATCTGCTGCTGAAATCTTGTGCTCGTTCCTCTCGTTGTGGCGCACGGCTCCATCACGAAGTTTTATAACATGATCTGCCATGTTTCTGATCGCTTCGTTGTGCGTTACCATGATGATCGTATTTCCATATTTTTTGTTTACATCTTCGATCAGTTTTAAAATCTCTTTGGAGGTGTTATAGTCCAACGCTCCGGTCGGCTCATCGCAGAGCAGGATATCCGGGTTTTTCACGATTGCACGACCGATGGAAACACGCTGCTGCTGACCACCGGACAACTGATTCGGCAGCTTGTATCTGTGCTCGTAAAGTCCCAGCGTGTGAAGCAGCTCGTCAATGTCCAGCGCATTGTCGGAAAGATACGCTCCGACTTCAATGTTTTCCTTCACGTTCAGATTGGCGATCAGATTGTACATCTGAAATACATAGCCGAGATGTTTTCTGCGGTATTGGGTTAGTTTCTTCTCACTCATATCTTCGAGCTTATCACCGTTGATCGAGATGTAACCGGAATCGGCACTATCGATTCCTCCGATAATATTTAATAAAGTTGATTTTCCCGAACCGGACGGTCCAAGCAGAACACAGAACTCTCCTTTTGCCACGGAAAAGTTCATTCCGCGCAATACTTCCTGACGTGTTTCTCCACTTCCAAAACCTTTTTTCAGGTCAACGATCTCCAAAAATTTTTTCTCTTCCTCTGACATATGCTCCCCTTCTCAAAAAAACGTATTTGGCAACTGCCATTTTTGATATCTAGGTTAGTTGCAACTAATCTCAGGAAAATTATAGCACATGATATTGGGGATACAAGGAAGAGATATTGTTGTTGAGAAATTTTGTCAGTTAAATTAACTATTTGATTACATATTGACCTTTGATACTATTCGATATAATATATGTATATACAGTTAATACTATATAACAAAGACCGTCGCATGAAGTGCGTGTAGATATCGATTATGAAACTAAGCTTCATGATCAACAATATCTTTTTTAAAGGAGTGAACATTTATGAGCGATCAGGTTGCCATCAAAACATGGGGAAACAGTCAGGGAATACGTATTCCAAAGAATATTCTTGAAAAACTTGGACTCCATGTCTCAGATACTTTACAAATTGAAGTAATTGATGATTCGATTGTTTTGAAAAAAGCATTTAAACACAAAACATTTGAGGAACGCGTTGCTGAATACAACGGGGAAATTTCAATTTGTGATTATGATTGGGGAGAACCTGTCGGAAAGGAAATTTTATGATGAATTTTTCGCAGGGAGATATTATCAAAATTTCTAATTTAAAAGATGCAATGCTTGTTGTAAGTAAAAATGAATTTATTAAAAAAACAGGTGTTTTTCACGTCTGCCCACTTTTAGAGAATTATGCAGAAGGTCCTCTTCACATAAAAGTACGCGGTGTCAAAGACACCTCAGGAACTGCTATATGTGAGCAATTGAAGCTAATTGACCCTTCCGCCAGAAGCTGCAAACGTATCGACCGCGTCCCTTATCATATGATTATGAATGTTTCAGACGCAATACAGGGTATTTTTGAATATGACTAATATAAGAAACAAGGAGACTTCCATGACCGAAACCCTATCAAAAGCCTGGGCATTATTTGACGCAGGCAATTACACCGATGCCGAAACGATTTATAAAGAATGTTATGCAAAGATTCCTTCCACCGACCATGACAATTACTGGCAGGTTCTCATGGGATTGATTTATGCAGAAAGCTTTCTGGAGCATTTTACAGAAGCGCGTACTTACGCTTCGCAGTTGATTGCGTGTGCAATTGATCACGAAGAAAAACACATTGCAATCCATCAGGCAGGCATGACCGAGCGGATGGCTGGTGCGTATGATAAGGCTATGGACTTGTTTTTGCAGGAAGATGCACTCATTGAAAAATTTTTCCCGGATGACGCACTTGCCCGCTCCGCAAATCTCTACGAGCAGGGCTATGTTTCCATGAAACTTCATGATTTTTCTCCCGCAGAAAAAAACATGCTTTCTGCCTTAGATTTTGCTGAAAAGTCGAACGATCCTATCTCCATCGGCTGTGCTTACCGCGGTCTTGGGGAAATCATGAAAGCGTCAGAAAAAGCAGAGAATGCGGCTGTCTATTTTGAAAAAGCTATCACCGCTTTTCAGAAAGCCGGAGATACCTACGGTGTGGAAGAAGTAAAAGAACTCATGTCAAAATAACATCCTACATAAACATACTTATGTTCACCACATCCGTTTTTAAATGAAACATGTTTTTCAAAAAATATGCATGTTTAGTTTGACTCTCTGTTCACTTGTACCTTGTTCCAGTAGCGCCTCTCTCTTCGCATCCTGCAATATTCAGATGCGTCTGTCCCCACTGCTGCATCGCTTCAATGATCGGTGCCAGCGTCCTGCCAAAATCAGTCATACTGTACTCCGTCTTTGGCGGCACAACCGGATAAACTGTTCTCCGGATCAGCCCGTCTTTCTCTAATTCCCGAAGCTGCTGCGTCAACATCTTATCCGTTGCCTTCGGCATTCTTTTATGTAACTCACTATAACGTAACGTCTCCTTCATCAAATGATATAAAATAATTGACTTATATTTTCCGCCGATCATCGACAGTGTTCCCGCAACCGGACATGTAAACTCTTTCTCTGCCATTTTTCTCTCCCTGCAAAATCTTTACTTACTTTTTAGATAGTATATTCCAAAAAAGTGCATACTTGCTAAAAAGTCTAAATAAAATATAATTATAGCATAGATATCCAATAACGCAAGAAAACGATGAAAGGAATAGAATGTTTATGGAATTATTAGATATTATGAACGAACGCTTCTCTGTCAGAAAATACGTTGACAAACCAGTAGAACCTGAAAAACTGGATAAAATTTTAAACGCTGCACACGCAGCACCTACTGCTGCCAATCAGCAGCCTGTAAAACTGCTTGTCGTACTGAGTCCGGAAAGTCTTGAAAAACTTGGAAAAGCAGCTAATATTTATGGCGCACCTGTCGCTGTCATTGTCTGTGCCGACAAAACAAAAGCATGGAAACGTCCTTTTGACGGAATGCAGACAACCGATATTGACGCATCCATTTTAACAGACCACATGATGTTAGAAGCTGTCGAACAGGGACTTGGAACTGTCTGGATCTGTTATTTCAAACCGGATGTGCTAAAAGAGGAATTCAAACTTCCTGACTCCTTAGAACCGATCAATATTCTCGCCATCGGTTATGCAGATGCCAGTGTGGTAAAACCAGCCAAAGACCGTATTCCTGTAAAAGAATTAGTGGAATACCTGTAAAATTGTCAAAAACAAAAAGTAAGCCGGGGGCATATCACTCAATCCTGCCTCCGGCTCTTTTATGCAATTTCTTTGCATTTCTCTCCATCTCATAGCACATACACGTTACTCTGTCAAAGTGCAAGTGCAATGCCAGAATTATTATATATTGTTTCCAAGTGTGCAAAAAATCCAACAACTTATACATGTTTCATAATTTTCACCAGCCGACTCGTGCCAAGCCGATCTGCGCCAAGTTCAATAAATTTTTCTGCATCCGCAAAAGAAGAAATTCCTCCGGCTGCCTTTACTTTCACGTTTGTGCCAACGTATTGTCTCATCAGTTCCACATCCGAAAAAGTTGCTCCTGCGGTGGAAAATCCTGTGGAGGTCTTAATGAACTCTGCGCCTGCATTCGTCACGATCTCACACATTTTGATCTTCTCCTCATCTGTCAGAAGGCATGTCTCAATGATCACTTTTAAGGTTTTTCCGCTGCATGCCTCGTGGATTTTTCGGATTTCCTGCTCGATTTCATCATACCGTTTGTCTTTCAAAAATCCGATATTAATGACCATATCGATCTCGTCAGCTCCGTTTGCGACCGCATCCCTTGTCTCGAAAATTTTCGTCGCCGTTGTATGGTATCCGTTGGGGAATCCGATCACTGTACAGATCGGCAGTTTCCCTTCAACATACTCTGCCGCCTGTTTCACATAACAAGCCGGGATACAGGCAGAAGCGCATCCATATTTTATTCCATCGTCTAAAATCTGCCGGATTTCCTCCCATGTTGCAGTCTGTGAAAGCAGTGTGTGATCTACTCTGCTTAAAATATCTTTTTTATCCATGTTTTTCCTTTCTACTGCCGGCTGTACAGGCATCGTATTGCTTACTCATCATGCGAAGATGCATTTCTTGATTTCTGCTATGTTTTGCTTTCTCAATCTGCTGTCACTTCTGCATTTCGCATTCTTATATCACTTCAACTCTGCAAGCAATGACGTACCAATCGTGCCTTCCGGCATCTGCACACCAAAATTATCTGCGATCGTTGCCCCGATCACTGCAAATGTATCCTGATCTTCAAGCTTTCCTGATCCCTTCATGGAAGGCGAATATGCAACAAACATCACCTGTTCCCTGGTGTGGTCTGTTCCCTTATAGGTTGGATCATTTCCGTGATCTGCCGTAATGATAAGAAGATCATCTTCCCGAAGTACCTTAAGAAGTTCGCCGAGTTTCACGTCAAAGCGTTCCAGTTCCTCTGCGTATCCTTTTACGTTTCTTCTGTGTCCCCAAAGTGCATCAAAATCTACCAGATTCACAAAACAAAGTCCGGTAAAATCGCGCTCTGCGATCTCGATCGTCTGCTCCATTCCATGTACCGAGCTTTTGGACTTATTGGATTCCGTGATTCCTTCCCCGTCAAAAATATCCCGGATTTTTCCGACAGAGATCACATCATATCCGGCGTCTTTTAACGCATTTAATGCGGTTCTTCCATATGGCTTTAAGGCATAATCATGACGGTTGCTGGTGCGGACAAACTCACCTTTTTTCTTTCCAACATAAGGTCTTGCAATGACACGCCCAACTTTCCATTCATCTTTCATGGTAATCTCTCTGGCGATCTCACAGCAGCGGTAAAGCTCCTTTAGCCCAAACGTTTCCTCGTTTCCACAGATCTGAAGAACCGAATCCGCAGATGTATACACGATCATGTGTCCGGTTGCGATCTCTTCCTCGCCCAGTTCCTCTAAGATTTCGGTTCCACTCGCACTCTTGTTTCCAATCACTTTGTGACCGGTACGTTTTTCCAGTTCATCGATCAGTTCCTTTGGAAAACCGTGCTCGGTAAATGTCAAAAATGGCTTGGTAATATGAAGTCCCATCATCTCCCAGTGTCCGGTCATGGTATCTTTTCCGTTGCTCGCCTCAGAGAGTTTTGTAAAATATCCCATTGGTTTTTCCACCGGTGCGATATTCTTCAGCTCTTTTAAATTGGCAATTCCGAGTTTCTGCATATTCGGAATTGAAAGATTGCCCACCGTCTCCGCAATATGTCCTAACGTGTCAGTTCCCGCATCGCCGAAACGTTCTGCATCTTTTGCTCCACCGATTCCACAGGAATCAACTACAATCGTAAAAATCCTACGATACTTTTTTGCTTCCATGATTCTCACACCCCATTTTTCTGTTCTCCATTGAAATCTGCTTTTCAGGTAAAACTTTTCCAACTCACGCACTATTTTTCACGGTCTGCCCTGATCAGTCTGCGGATTGCCTCCACACCGACCGTCACTGCTGCCTCCGTATCATGAACGATCGGATTATCCATGCCGAGGGCATTGCGCTCCTGATTTCCCATGACAAGAAAATCAGAACCACAGCGGACTTTCAGATGCGCAGCCACAATAAACAATGCCGCTGATTCCATCTCAGACGCCTTGCAGCCCAGACGTTTCCATGCCTCCCACTTATTCAAAAGTTCATAGCTTACCGGCATGCGCTCCGGCTCATGCTGTCCGTAAAATGCATCTTTGCACTGGACTACTCCGGTATGATAAGTAAACCCAAGTTCCTTTGCTGCCGCAACAAGTGCATTTGCCACCTCAAGATCTGCCACTGCCGGATACTCGATCGGTGCATATTCCCTGCTGGTTCCTTCCATGCGGACTGCTCCGGTAGCGATCACAATATCACCGCCCTTGACATCCAGATCAATTCCGCCACATGTTCCAACACGCACAAATGTATCTGCACCGCACTGCACCAGTTCCTCCATCGCAATTGATGCGGACGGTCCGCCAATCCCGGTGGATGTCACGCTGACCTTCTCACCTTCCAGATAACCTGTGTAGGTGACAAACTCCCTGCTGTCTGCCACAAGTTTTGCATCCTCAAAATGTTTTGCGATCTTCTCACACCGCTTCGGATCTCCCGGCAGGATCACATAACGCCCCACATCCCCCGGTCTGATCTGTAAATGATACTGTAACCCAGCTTCTCCTGAATAGTTCTGCATACCCCCACACCTTTCTTTTTATCTGTCGTTTTCCATTCTCCAGCTGATACATCTCTGAAGATATTCCACATATTCCGGATTTTTGCACATGCCTTTTCCCGGAGTATCCGAAATCTTGGCAACATCCATTCCATTACACTTGGTTGTCTTCATGACAATATTCAACGCCGGAACATCCGTGTCATTTGAAATATAAGTGCCGATTCCAAATGCAATTTTTACTCTTCCTGCAAAATAAGATGCGATCTTATCTGCCCGCTCAAAATCGAGACTGTCGCTAAATAACAGTGTTTTCGTTTTTGGATCGATTCCAAGGCTCTCGTAGTGGCGGATCATTTTCTCTCCCCACTCAAACGGATCGCCGCTGTCATGACGCACACCGGAAAACAGTGTTGCGTAAGTCAACTGGAAATCTCTTAAGAAGCAGTCTGTTGTAATAGCATCGGTCAATGCCGTTCCATTTAAAATACCGTATTCTTTTACCCACCAATCCAGCGCATACCAGTTTGAATATGCCGGATTGTGCTTATGATTTCCCTGTCCGACACACATGATCCATTCATGCGCCATCGTTCCTACCGGAGTGATGCCATATTTTTTTGCAAGGAAAACATTGGATGTTCCTACAAACGTAGAACCAGGATATTTATTCTCGTTTAATTTTTTCACTGCCAGTTCCTGTGCCCCGGCAGAGAGTCTTCTTCTGAGTCCAAATTCGCTGAACAGTCCAAGGTTATAGGTACTGTTTTTCAATAAAGTAATTTTTTCATCCAGCTTTTTCTCAAAACTTGCAAGCAGATCGTCATAATGATATGCCATGCGGAAATAAACTTCATTTACAATGGCAAGTGTCGGAATCTCATACAAGGAAGTGTTCAGCCATGTTCCGAATGTTTCGATCGTCAGTCCACATGCTGCGTCCTCCGTAATCTCATAATCTTCATATCGAGGCTGCCACAGTCTTAAGAAATCCACATAGCTTCCCTTCATCCATTTGATCTTATGCAGATATTCCAGCTCCTCTTCTGTGAAACGCAATCCACAGTATGCCTTGATCTGCTCCTTGATCTCCTCCACCATCTCATGGGTAAAGTGAACGTCGGTGTTTCTGCATTTAAAAGACCAGGTTGTCTTATAATCTGAAAACTGATGGTAAATACACTGTCCCATCGAAAACTTGTACATGTCTGTCTCTAATAAACTTGTGATAATTGGTTCTAATAACATCTTTTTCTCCTCTATTTTCCGTAACGATCACTTCTATGCATCAACCAGACCTGCCTGTTACTTTTCTTTTTACGAACTGCTTTGCGCACGTCTTTTTACTATATTATAACTCTGTGGCGGTTTTGACAACAATTTTGTGGAAGAACGGGGCTTGTGGTATGAAATACGCTTTTTGCTATAAAGAAAAGAGACTCCCTTTTTCAGAAGCCTCTCCTTACTTAATGCTTTATTATTTTTGCAACTGCTGGGTGATAAGTGTTCTTTCCTTCCCCTTAATTCCAAGTGCGTCAAGTGCCTGGTCTAACGTCCATTTCATGTTGTTCATGAGATTTTGAACTGAAATTGTCTTTTCTTTTTCTACACGTTCTTTCACGCGTTCTTCGACACATTCCTTCACACGTTCCTCGACACATTCCTTCACACGTTCTTCGACACGTTCTTCGACGCGTTCATTAATATATCTCTCTACAATCTCACTCATTTCTTCACGCCCTCCTTCTTTCTCTTTAAAATGTTTCACACTTTCTGCCAGCTCCGTGTAGTGCATGCACTCCGGATTTTTCTCCCGAAAATCCTGCATTAACTGACCAATCTCATCATTCCCTTTATAATTTCCATTCACGTAAATGATATGTGAGCCATCACGAAACTGTTCATTCGTTTCGCCTACGTATCGTTCTACGTGATACAAAGGTAAACCCTTTCGGAACTTGTCATGCTTATAAATAAATATCACATAGGAATCCTTCAGTTCCCTAAACGCCTGTCCCTCCTTGAGCATTCTCGAATCAACCATACTGCTGTGATAACGTGCGCGTCTGACATGTGCTCCTTCTGAATTACCCTGAACCTCAATGTCGATCTCCTCGCCATTTTCATCCATTGCATCCACATCCAACGTAATATTACGCCCGCCAACCTGATGGTTTTTCATTTCATTCTGCCCTGTCACGCTGATAACCTTAACCTTTTTGCCAAGAATGATACGGAGCAACAATTCCGTTGCTTTGATGTTTTTATCAAACACCCGGCTCATCAGATCGTCATCAAATAATGTGAGTTCATTCACAAGCTCATTAACATTCCTCGGATTTTGTCTGAGATTGATGTTATTCAGTTTTTCTGTCATTTGACCTCATTTCTTCTCTCCCTGTCTAAATAGTAGCACAGTATTCCAGCAGAAACAAATAAAATTCCTATAAAATAATACATTTTTAGAAAGTGATCCTGATGAAATCCTCTTACTGCAGTGCCCTGATTTTCTCCTCCAATGCATCTACCTCAGCACCGTATTTTAAGCCCCAGTCCTCACGTAAAAGTTCCAGTTCTTTCTTATAATATTCTACTGCACTCTCGTGATCGCCCATTCTGACACAACACTGTGCCATCGCTTCAAATGAATCTGTATATCGTGGTTTTGGCATGCAGTCGAATGTCTTTTGCCACATCTGGATTGCCTCTTTAAAGTATTCATTGTATGAAAATACATTTGCAATGGAAAATAAAATTCTCCAGCTATTTTCATTTGCTTTCGCCAGCGCCTCATACTCTGCCTTCACAGTTTCGAATCCCACCTGTTTTTCTTTGATAAAAACCTCATAAAAAGCATTCAGTTCATCTGGATTTTTCTGATAGGATTCTTTTAAAACAGTTTTTGCCTCCTCAATCCGTCCATCATCGATCAGGTTATCCAGCAGATAAAAATATACCCTTGTATTTTCCGGTGCAGTCTTTAATAATTTGTACCAATATCTGATCAACTCCTGATGATTGGCTGTATCCCAGTCAAACCGTTTTCCATGATTTCCGTTATTGATGTTGTTGATATCGCCCTTCTGGTTTGGGTGTAAATCAATTGCCCGCTTTGCGTAATACACTGACTTTTGGTACATACATTCTGCCCGGTGTCCGTAAAAGTCTCCAAGCAGAGAAATTGCATGATAATTCGTCGGGTCTGCCTCTACCTCGCGGATCAGGAATGCTTCTTCATTCTCAAATTCCATATTTGTCATGACTCTTCCATATTGCAATTTCTTTTCAATGCCCTCGTAACGTTTTTCGGTAGAGTATTCAAACAGATCATCAATCTGAATCCCGAATAAGGACGCGATATCCGGCAGCATTGTCATTTCCGGCAGCGAGCTGTCATTCTCCCATTTGCTTACCGCCTGACTGGTAACTCCTAATTTATCTGCAATATCTTTCTGGGACATGCCTTTGGAACGACGTAATTCTTTTATTTTATTGCCAATTGTTTTCATAAAATCTCAGCCTCTTTTCATTTTTTGTTTTTCCAAGATCTTGTGATTTTATTATAGCAATCCTATATACAACAAACAATTTCAAATTAGTTGCGTTTGTGAAACCGTTGGTTGTTTTATATTGTTTTTCCATTAAATTTTCACTATTTTTACACTATTTTTCATTATTTTCAAGTGTTATTGCCGTAGTCCTATAGCCCAATCTCTAATCTTTTACGATATTCTCTTGGCGTTATCTTGTACCTCTCTTTAAAAACCCGGTTAAATGTCCTTTGACTTTCAAAACCACATTCAAGACATATGTTTGTTATCGTATCCTGCGTATTTTCTAATGCACCAACTGCATAATTTAATCGCACGCCATTCAAATATTTGCTGAAGTTACAATGAAAAGTTTTAGCAAACATTCTCGACAACACGTATTTACTTATCCCCAGATCGAATGCCATCTTTTCAAGACTGATCTCATCTCTAAAATTTTTTGCTATATACTCCACAGAATTGTAAATCAAATCATTACTTCCTAATGATTTTTTATCGATCATCGGTATTTCAGTGAATACATATGCAAGAATTATTTGTGCATATGCCTGTGCCAATATCGGAGTACACTCTGGATTTTGCATCAAAAATTTTATTGCATGAACCACATCCGGATGTACATTTTCTTTTTTTAACACTGGATTTTTGGGACTGTATATTTGTAATTCTTTCAAAAATCCTGAAAGAACTGCCGGATCTATATAAAGGAAAATAGCTTTATTTTCTTTTTCGTCAAAAACCTGATAATGGTGTATCACATTCGGAAACACTATCGCAAAATCACCTTCGTCCATGTTATACAGCTCCATTCCGACTCCAAGTGCAATATTTCCATTTGTGACATACACAACCTCTATTGCTTCATGTAAATGGGGTGGCATATGTACTGTTTTTTTCCACTCTGCTGATATTCCCTTATCTTTGTTTTCGTATACTAACAGCATTTAGAGCCACCCTCTTTTTCTTAGATCTGCTTGTGATATATGTTTTAGATCTGTTTTCCGATACAGTTCTACACCTTCAATTGCGACTAACAGATGATGAATGAATATCTGATATCCTCTTCTGCGCTGACATGATATTCGTCTGCCACATCAGTTCCCCAGCTGTCGATACCTCCGACTCCTCTGACTGCTCCGTATACACATAAAACCGTTCTTCTTGCTGGTGGTAATTCCTCATGATGCAGAGCATTTTCAATTTCAGATGCTGTATAAGGAAGGCATGAAAAAGCAAATTCCCGATCCATCTTCTCAATGCGGATTGTCTGTGGCGAATGATCTGTTCTACTATTGTCAAGACTTGTATGTCTGCTAATTTCGAGCCACTCTGTATCCATTCTCATTCCACATTCCTGTGGAACAAGGTAAGGTGTTAAGCTCAGATCTGTGACTTCGTAAATACCCTTTTCGGCACCTGCTTTTCTATCCGGATATGTCTCACCGGACAAACCCTTATAGATATATTTATCTGCAAGTGTCGGCATGATAAAATGCATTCCAAACACCGGAAGCTCAGGCAGTCCTTTTACTCCATTATAATGTACATCCACACGGATTTTTCCGGATGCATCAACCCTATATGTCACAAGTACCGTTGTTGACGGATTGGATATCGTCTCATAAGTATATTTTACTATGATCTCATCAGCAAAAATATCCCCACCAAAGCTGTTATTGTCCGGTGCATATGGTTTCTGCTCTTCTCCGTCCATAATGACCTGTATTCCCCTGCAGTCAATGAACATATCTGCTGAAAGCCAGCTTCCGCTTTTAATATGGAACTTGCTTCCTCTGTCGTTGTCTGTCAGTGCTCTCCAGAAAGCAGGCTTTGGACAACGGTACAGCCACTCATATCCGTTTTTCACGATAGATTCGAGTCCGCCTTGTACATAAGAAAAAATATAATCAAATCCTTCACCATGTACACCAAGTGTATAGTCACCATAGACCACTCTTAATTTATCTGTATAAGCCATAGTAATACCTCACTTCCTGCATTGCCGGTTTCTCTTTCCTGTCAGCAAATACGATTCCATTTGCCGAGAATTCATAGTCTGCCGGTTTATCATCAAAGTCACCACCATAACGTAAAACTTCTTTTCCTGTCACCTGATCTTTTACAAGAATTGCCTGATCGATAAAATCCCATATAAATCCACCATGATACATGTCATATTTATCAATCAGCTTCATATATGCTCCCAGACCTCCCATGGAATTTCCCATATCATGCATGAATTCGCATAAAATATACGGTTTCTTTGGACTGTTATTTAAGTATTCCTCTACATCCTCCGGCTTTGCATACATTCTGGTCTCCAAATCAGAAATCGTATCCTCATATGCCCTGTTGTAATAAGCACTTTCATAATGAACTAATCTTCCATCTTTCTTTTCGGCATAATAAATGTTCATTGCTTCAATGTCATCACCTGCATAGGATTCATTTCCCAATGACCAGAATAGAATGGATGTATGGTTTTTAAATGTTTCAAAATTATTTCTTGCACGATCAAGTACCGCCTCTTTCCACTGTGGAAGAGATCCCGGCACATTGCAGGATGGTTCGATCGCTCCTAATTTCTGGAAGGAACCATGACTTTCCAGATTTGTTTCTGCCATCACATAAATTCCTGCATTGTCGCACATATAATACCATGGTATCTGATCCGGATAGTGACAGGTACGCACAGAATTAATATTATTCCTGAGCATACATGCGATATCTGCTCTCATATCTTCCAAGCCAATGCATCTTCCTGTTTTTGGATTCCACTCATGACGGTTTACTCCTGTGATAATCAGGCGTTTTCCATTTAAATAAATGATCTTATCAATTATCTCAATTCTTCTGAAGCCAATATCATAAGGAATTACTTCTGCTAAACTTCCATCTTCCGCCTTAAGCTCTACATACGCATGATATAAATAAGGATCATGATTATCCCACAGTTCCACAGTTTCTAAATCAGCACAGATCGTACCTTCTAAATACTCATTTTCTTTCTTTAACTGTACGGATTTTTCTGCCAACAAATTTTCTTCCCTGTCTTTTAAAATAAAGCTGGCAGTTATATTCTGAGCATCCGGTGCAGATACTTTCATGCTGACAGTTACGCTTCCACTCACATTATCCTGATTCAGCACAGGTTTGAACCATACATCATCCATATGTACATCCGGTATCGCTTTCAGAGTAACATTTCTAAAGATTCCAAAAAAACGGAAAAAGTCCTGATCCTCTAAAAATGCTGCTGTGCTCATCTTATGAACCTGAACTGCCAGCACATTTCCCTTTTCTTTTATATAAGGTGTCAGGTCAAACTCAGAAGGCGTAAAACTATCTTCTGCATAGCCTACAAACTGACCATTCAGCCACAGATACATCGCTTCTTCTACACCTTCAAAACAAATATGGATTCTTTTTCCACACATACTCTTATTCAGGTCAAAGTATTTGATATAAGAACCTACCGGATTGTACTCTGCTTCTGAAAACATTCCTTTTTCTGCTCCGGTCGCCTCCATGCTGTAAGCTCCTCTATGGTACTCTTTTCCTTCCCACGGATACATGGTGTTGATATAACGGATTTTATCATATCCAGCCAGTTCAATATGTCCCGGAACCATAATTTTATCGAATCCTGATGCATCAAATGTTTCCTCATAAAAATTAACCGGTCTGCTTTTTACATTTTTACTATAAGAAAACTCCCACTGTCCGTTTAATGACTGAAATAATGGGTTTTTCTCTTTTTTCATGTCCGAATAATCCAAATAATAACAATGATCACTGTGTGCTTCCAACTGATTCACACGAAATACTTCCGGATTATCCAACCATTTCATATCAGCATTCATATTTTTCCTTCCTTTCCAACTGTTTTCTAAGTTTTTCATTAGCATCTTCTACATTCATTCTTGACATGATAAATGTAATAACCAATGACAATACCATCGGAATCCACAAATACATAACATGCAACATGTTCAGGCAGGATTCTGGCTGGATTGTTGCTTCTTTCACAAATCCACTTGCATCAAGTAACCATCCGCAAAGAGCAACTCCGATTCCTCCACCGATCTTTGTTCCGAAAGAAGTACAGGAATACATTGTTCCGTCAATGTGTTTATGTTTTGTAAGGTATGTATATTCTGAACAGCTTGCAATTACAGCTCCCATATCCCCCTGCCATGGTGCCATTCCAAGTGCTGCAACCGCTGTAAACGCAAGCATAAGCGGAACACTACCCATATAGCCGGCAAAAATCACTCCGACACGTCCTGCTGTCCCAAGAATATAGCCTGTAAGATTCATTCTATATAAACCTTTCATCTTCTCTACCAGCATTGGTGTAATACACATCGCAATGATGACAGGGATATTGATCGCCCATGAGAATACAGAATATAAATCTTCATTTTTCAGTATGTAGATCATGTAATAAATTCCCATATTTAACATAGCTGAATAAATCTGCTGACAAATATAAGTAGCACAGATCATAAGATAATACTTATTGGAAAATAAAAGCTTTGCAGCCTCTACCAGACCATACTTTTCTTCTGTGTGATCTTTACCTGCTTTCAGTTCTTCTTCCGGAAGCTCCTTGATTGAAAATACAGAAATCGTATTTACGATCAGACCAATAACTGCATATACTACCGCAACTGTTCTCCATGCAGCTGCTCCACCGCCTGCTGCTCTTACAAACTGGACTGTAACAGACTGAATCAGTAAGCTTGTCGAAAATGCAAAGATAAAACGCCATGACCCCATCTCAACACGTTCTCTGCTGTTTTTTGTACAGAAAGTAACCAATGATGCATACGCAATATTGTTCGCAGTAAAGAATACTGCATTTAACAGTGTATATGCAACAAAGAACCATGCATACTGTGCCGTTGTTCCAAGAGTGTCCGGTATTGCAAAGTTTGCTACAAGTGTTACCGCACAACCAATATACGCATAAAGCATCCAAGGTCTTGCTTTTCCAAGTTTACTTTTTGTTTTGTCGATCATCGTTCCAAAGAACATATCACTGATTCCGTCAAATAGCTTTGATACCATGATCAGTGTTCCGATAATACCGGGATTCAAACCTACCGTATTTGTCAAATAAAGCATTACGAATGACGAAAGAAACGCATATACTACATTTCCTGCCAGATCCCCCGAACCATAACCTACCTTGTTATACCATTTCAGGTATTTTTTT
>ULXO01005230.1_pt1 | contig 36417 bp, 18 predicted proteins | sample 1961391 | NCBI WGS metagenome assembly ULXO01 (sample SAMEA4835841, study PRJEB28245) | human gut metagenome | biome: gut microbiome; material: fecal sample | place: Denmark | collected 2008 | reverse complement strand
CCGTATGCCAGGCAATAAGTAGAGCTTTCCAACGTATAAGCGCCGTAACGCAGCTTTTCCGCACTGTACTGTCCCTGGCGGCGGCAAAGAGCGTTCAAACGCGCCACCAGCTCCTCCAGCTCGAAAGGCTTTACCAGATAGTCATCGGCACCGCTGTTTAAGCCCTGCACCTTATCCGCCAACGTATCCTTGGCCGTCAGCAGCAATATTTTCCCCTGATAATCTTCTTCACGCAGGCGCTTGCACAGGTCAAGGCCGCTTAAAAGCGGCATCATCCAGTCCAATACCAGCACATCATAGCCGTCGGCATACACAGCATCGTAGGCAGCCTCGCCATCCTGCACCCAGTTCACAGTTATATTTTGCTTTTTCAGTAGCATGCTCAAAAGCTTGCCTAAATTTATATCATCCTCAGCTAATAAAATCTTCATTGCTTCCGCCTCCGTTACAGCTATTGTATCACAATTCAGTATAAGCATGTAAAATTAATTTTAACTGAAAAATCGCTGCCGAGGCTTTGCCTGCAGCAGCGATTGTCTTACATGATATATCTGTTCAATGACGGCACAATTTCCGCATAGGTGCCTTTTTTATTAGCCAGCATAATATTAATGGCCCATACAGTCTGGCCGCGGTCATCCTCCGTGCGTGTAGCCTGCAGCTTACGGTTAGTGCCGGTAAAGCATACGATATCTTCCAGCTCCAGCAAAAGCGCCATATCCTCACGTCTGTAGCCCTCAAGACAGCGGTCGGAAAACATCACCGTCAGCATCAGCATATCATCCATACGCCAGCATTCCAAGCGATAGGCACGGCCGTCACTCAGCTTGCCGTTATAATAGCCGACATCCTGCACGCCATCCTCATCCGGCTCATAGGGAGAAGGAACATAATCAACGCGGCAGGGAACAGGGAATTTTTTTATCAGCATAAAATAGTTCTCCTTAGAGAGCAAAGCGCCTCAGAGCTTGAGGCTTTGAGGCGCGCTTGCTTATACGTTATTCCTTATCGGGAGTTTCCTCTGCTGCTGTTTCAGCAGTTGCAACTTCGGGCATCGGAACATTATATTTAACTTTGATATCACGATAACGGCTCATACCGGTACCTGCCGGAATCAGCTTACCGATGATAACGTTTTCTTTCAGGCCCAGCAGCGGGTCAACCTTGCCCTTGATAGCAGCATCGGTGAGTACGCGGGTGGTTTCCTGGAAGGAAGCAGCGGACAGGAAGGAGTCGGTAGCCAAAGAAGCTTTGGTGATACCCAGCAGGATAGCACGGCCTTCTGCAGGAGTCTTGCCTGCTTCCAGCATCTCGGTATTCTGCTCTTCAAATTCTGCCACATCAACGTCTTCACCCGGCAGCATTGTGGTGTCACCGGATTCCTCGATGCGGATTTTGCGCATCATCTGACGAACCATAACCTCGATATGCTTACTGTTGATATCTACGCCCTGAGACTTATAAACGCCTACTACCTGAGATACCAGATAGTTCTGGGTAGCCTTCACGCCGCTGATACGCAGTACGTCATGCGGGTTAAGAGAACCTTCGGTCAGACGGTCGCCCTTAGCGATTTCCTCACCCTCAACAACAGACAGCTTAGCGCCGTAAGGAATCTGATATTCCTGGTTTTCGCCATCCAGTGCCATTACGGTTACCTTGCGGCTGTTGCCTTCTTGGGTAATATGTACGTGACCTGCAACCTCGGACAGAATGCCTGGATGTTTCGGTTTACGTGCTTCGAACAGCTCCTCGACACGAGGCAGACCTTGGGTAATATCGTCTGCACCTGCAACGCCGCCGGTATGGAACGTACGCATGGTCAGCTGAGTACCAGGTTCGCCGATGGACTGTGCGGCGATAGTGCCGACTGCCTCACCAACATCAACGTTCTTGCCGGTTGCCAGGTTGCGGCCATAGCATTTGCGGCAAACGCCGAATTTAGCCTTACAGGTAAGTACGCTGCGGATTTTAACCTTTTCACGCAGCTGGCAGATGCGTTCTGCCATAGGCTCGGTAACATATTCATTGATATGATAAAGAATTTCACCATTTTCATCCAGAATATCCTCAGCCAGGTTACGGCCAATGATACGGTCATGCAGGGTTTCAATGATGGTTTTCTCTTTTTTGCCTTCGGTAATTGCCTCAACCTCAATGCCAGCAATTTCGTTATTGCGGATACGCAGCTCCTTAACAGTACCGTCAGCCAGAACAGCGTTGATAATGTCTTCGGTCATAGTTTCGCCGGTATGTGCCAGCACCTCGCCTGCACCGTTAACAATATCTGCTGCTATCTCTTTGCCGTTGAAGTTATGCATCATTGCTTCCTTCAGCACATTATGAGCAAAGGTATCGCTGATGTTGATGCGGACATTTTCGATATCCTCACCATTCATATCTTCGTCGGAATAGAGATTAATTTCTTCAACACCTGCATCGTTGAGCTTAGCAAACAGCTCTTCGGTGATGTTGGTATCTGCTTCAGCAATCAGGTTGCCTTCTGCGTCAAGTACGCCGGAAGCCAGAGTGCGGCCCATAACCTTTTCGCGGATTTTGTTCTGGCTTGCACCAAGAACAGCCTTGCTCAGACGGCTGCGTTCTTTAACCAGATTCATACCAACGATATCGCAATCATCCTCACGGACAATTACGTCCTGTGCAACGTCAACCAGACGACGAGTCAGGTAACCGGAGTCAGCGGTACGCAGTGCGGTATCGGCCAAGCCTTTACGAGCACCATGAGAAGAAATGAAGTATTCCAAAATGGTCAGGCCTTCACGGAAGTTAGATTTGATAGGACGGTCAATGATACGACCGGAAGGATCGGCCATCAAACCACGCATACCGGCCAGCTGACGAATCTGCTGTTTGTTACCGCGGGCACCGGAGTCAGCCATCATGGAAACAGGATTGAACTTGTTCATGGTGGATTTCATCAGCTTATCGGTAACCTTATCGGTTGCTTCGTTCCACAGGTCAATTACCTTACGATAACGTTCGTCATCGCTCATCAAACCACGGCGGAAGAGGCGCTCAACCTTATCAACCTCATGCTCTGTTGCTTCCAGAATAACTTCTTTTTCAGCAGGAATCTGAATATCGGAGGTTGCGATAGAAATACCGGATTTACAAGCATTATCGTAACCCATTTTCTTAACAATATCCAGAATCTCGGCAGTACGCAGGTTGCCATACAGCTTGTGAGCCTTAGCAACGAGTCTGCCCAATTCTTTCTTGTCAATCAGCTTGCCGAGATGCCAACGTTCAACTTCAACGGTTGTTTCCACAACATTGCCGTCAGCATCCAGGTGCTTCTCAACAACCTGATCTTTTTCTTTATGATAGTAACGCATTTCCAGAGGCAGCTCGCCATTGAAAATAGTGTTACCTACAGTTGTAACTACCAGGGACATACCGGTTTCACCGACAGCTGCACCCTTTTCTTCATCATAGATTTCGCTGTTGGGAATATAAACCTCGATAGGTACCTGCAGATCTACCGCATGGTGGAAGTAAGCCAGCTGAGCTTCGTCCACGCTGCTGTAGCGGGTTCCTTCACCCTTAACGTTCGGGTCATCCTTGCTGGTCTTTTCAATAGTCAGATAGTAGGAGCCCAAAACCATATCCTGTGTAGGAACAGCAACAGGCTTGCCGTCTTTCGGTGCCAGGATGTTGTTTACAGACATCATCAGCATACGTGCTTCAGCCTGAGCCTCAACAGAAAGCGGCAGATGGACAGCCATCTGGTCACCGTCAAAGTCAGCGTTATAAGCAGTACATACCAAAGGATGCAGCTTAATAGCACGGCCTTCGGACAGGATAGGCTCGAAAGCCTGAATGCCCAGTCTGTGCAGAGTCGGTGCACGGTTCAGCAGTACAGGATGTTCCTTGATTACCTCTTCCAGAACGTCCCATACAGCGTTGGTAGCACGCTCTACCATGCGCTTAGCACTCTTAATGTTAGTTGCTTCACCGCTGTTTACCAAACGCTTCATAACGAAAGGTTTGAACAGCTCCAGAGCCATTTCCTTTGGCAGGCCGCACTGATGCATTTTCAGCTCAGGACCTACAACGATTACGGAACGGCCGGAATAGTCAACACGTTTACCTAACAGGTTCTGACGGAAACGGCCTTGTTTACCCTTGAGCATGTCAGACAAGGATTTCAGAGGACGGTTGCCGGGGCCGGTAACCGGACGGCCGCGACGGCCGTTATCAATCAAAGCATCTACTGCTTCCTGCAGCATACGTTTTTCATTGCGGACAATGATATCGGGCGCATGCAGCTCCAGCAGACGTTTCAGACGGTTGTTACGGTTAATAACACGGCGATACAGATCGTTCAGGTCGGAGGTTGCGAAACGACCGCCATCCAGCTGTACCATAGGACGCAGTTCAGGCGGAATTACCGGAACTACATCCATAATCATCCATTCAGGACGGTTGCCGGATTTCAGGAATGCTTCGGCTACTTCCAGACGGCGGATAGCGCGCACACGGCGCTGACCGCTCAGCTCCTTCATTTCATGGCGCAGCTGCTCGGTCAAAGCTTCCAGATCAATAGCTTCAAGCAACTCTTTAATAGCCTGAGCGCCCATACCTACACGGATGCCTGCTTCAGGATATTTATCACGTTTTTCCATGTACTCAGGCTCGGTCAGCAGCTGGCCTTTAACCAGGTCGGTGCCTTCACCCGGGTCAAGTACGATGAAGCTTGCAAAATACAAAACCTTTTCCAGGCTACGCGGAGAAATATCCAGAATCAAGCCCATACGGCTGGGGATACCCTTAAAGTACCAGATATGGGAAACCGGCGCAGCCAGTTCGATGTGACCCATACGGTCACGACGAACCTTGCTGCGGGTAACTTCAACGCCGCACTTGTCGCAGATAATACCCTTATAACGGATGCGTTTATATTTGCCGCAATGACATTCCCAATCCTTAGTAGGGCCAAAGATTCTTTCGCAGAACAGGCCATCCCGTTCCGGCTTCAGGGTTCTGTAATTGATGGTTTCGGGTTTTTTTACCTCGCCGTAGGACCAGGCTCTAATCTGGTCCGGAGAAGCCAAACCGATACGCATAGACACAAAATTATTTACGTCGATCAAGAATCATTCGCTCCCTTCTCTTACATATTAGTCGGATTATCTAAGTCACCATCGGGATTATCGGTAATAGTGAAATTACCCATATCGGCAATGATGTCCCCAGAATCACTATCATCCTCGGTAGCGTCATTATCAGCATAATCATCAACAGGCTTTTCAGGTGCGTTTTCAACAACCTGGCCATTGATGTCTAAATCAACCTCACGAGCGGTGGTTGCAATATCGTCATCCTCATCGTCGCGTAAGGAAACCTCTTCCTCATCCTCGTTGAGAACCTTGATATCCAGACCGATGGACTGCAATTCCTTAACCAGTACCTTGAATGATTCAGGAATACCCGGATCAGGTACATTTTCGCCCTTAACGATTGCTTCGTAGGTCTTAACACGGCCAACAACGTCATCGGACTTAACAGTCAGGATTTCCTGCAGAGTGTAAGCAGCGCCGTATGCTTCCAGCGCCCAAACTTCCATCTCACCGAATCTCTGGCCGCCGAACTGTGCTTTACCACCCAACGGCTGCTGGGTAACTAAGGAGTACGGGCCGGTGCTGCGGGCATGGATCTTATCATCAACCAAATGGTGAAGCTTGAGGTAATAGGTCAGACCAACGGTAACAGGGTTATCGAAGGGTTCACCGGTACGACCGTCATACAGAGTGGTCTTAGCAGTTTTATCAATGCCTGCAAGCTCCAGTGCATCAGCAATATCCTGCTCATGCGCGCCGTCGAATACAGGTACGGAAATCTGTACTGCTTTTACGCTCTTGCCACCGAATTTATCAATTTCAACAGTTTCCGGCATACCATATTTTTCATAATCGTAGCCGTAGTGCTCTAATTTCTTAGCGGTTTCGGAATTAGCCAGCTCTTCCTTGAAGGCTGCTTCAAATTCCGGAGTACCTTCTGCTGCGCCGGTTTTTTCAACGGCATTCAGCTTAGCTGCCAGGTTGGTAGTATCAATTTCCATACCCAGCGCACGTGCTGCCCAGCCCAGATGGTTCTCCAGTACCTGTCCGATGTTCATACGAGAAGGTACGCCCAACGGATTCAGTACGATATGTACCGGTTCGCCGGTCGGCAGGAAAGGCATGTCCTCACGTGCCATAATACGGGAAACGACACCCTTGTTACCGTGGCGGCCTGCCATCTTATCGCCTTCGGAAATCTTACGTTTCTGGGCAATATGTACACGAACCTGTTCGTTTACTCCCGGCGGCAGATCATCGCCGTTTTCACGGCTAAATACCTTAACGCTGACAATCTTACCTGCTTCGCCGTGCGGTACACGCAGGGAGCTGTCACGTACTTCACGTGCCTTTTCACCGAAGATTGCACGCAGCAGACGTTCTTCTGCAGTCAGCTCGGTTTCGCCTTTCGGAGTAACCTTACCTACCAGAATATCGCCGGGGCGTACTTCAGCACCGATACGGATAATACCACGCTCATCCAGATCCTTCAGAGCTTCGTCGGATACGTTAGGAATCTCGCGGGTAATTTCTTCTTTACCAAGCTTGGTATCGCGGGCATCACAATCATATTCTTCAATATGGATAGAGGTAAAGATATCAGCCTTTACCAGATCCTCGTTCAGCAGAACAGCATCCTCGTAGTTATAGCCTTCCCAAGGCATATAAGCAACGATTACGTTGTGACCTAAAGCCAGCTCGCCGTGATCGGTAGCAGGGCCGTCAGCCAGAATCTGCTTTTCTGTAACCTTATCGCCTTTAAAGACGATAGGACGCTGGTTAACACAGGTACCTTGGTTGGAACGTTTGAATTTCAGCAGCGGATATACATCCACTTCACCGTTTTCTGCACGTACACGGATTTCGTTGCCTACTACGCGGATAACTTCGCCGGCACGTTTAGCCAGAACGCAGACACCGGAGTCGGCAGCAACCTTGTATTCCATACCGGTACCGATAATCGGAGCCTGAGTGCAGAGCAGAGGTACAGCCTGACGCTGCATGTTCGCACCCATCAGAGCACGGTTAGCGTCATCGTTCTCCAAGAACGGAATCAGCGCGGTTGCGATAGATACTACCTGTTTAGGAGAAACGTCCATCAGGTCAACCTTATCCGGAGTAATGGAGAGGACATCATCCTTAGCACGGGCGGTAACACGCTCGCCCAGGAAGTAGCCGTCATCGTCCAATGGTTCGTTGGCCTGTGCTACGATATATTTATCTTCTTCGTCCGCAGTCATGTATCTGATTTCTTCAGTTACACGTTTATTTTCTTTATCAACAACACGGTACGGAGTTTCCATAAAGCCGTATTCATTAATAACAGCATAGGTGGACAAAGAACCGATCAAACCGATGTTAGGACCTTCAGGCGTCTCGATAGGACACATACGGCCATAGTGGGAGTTGTGTACGTCGCGGACTTCATAGCCTGCACGCTCACGGGACAGACCGCCGGGGCCGAGGGCAGACAGACGACGTTTATGAGTCAGCTCTGCCAGAGGGTTGTTCTGGTCCATGAACTGGGACAACTGGCTGCTGCCGAAGAATTCCTTAATAGCAGCAACAACAGGACGGATGTTAATCAGAGCCTGCGGGGTAATAACCTCGTTGTCCTGAATGGTCATACGTTCTTTTACTACACGCTCCATACGGGAAAGACCGATACGGAACTGGTTTTGCAGCAATTCACCAACGCAGCGTACACGACGGTTGCCCAAATGGTCAATATCATCGCCGGTGCCATGGCCATCCATCAGGTTCAGCAAATAGTTAAAGGAAGCAAATACATCCTCATTGGTAACGGTATGCATTTTTTCATCGATACCGGTGGTGAACATCAGAAGCATTTCTTCTTCATGGTTCTGAATCTTGACAGCACGCAGACCGCGTTCGTTATAAATGCCGCTTTCTGCAATCTTATCAAGATTTTCATCGGTCATCTTAGTGCCTGCCGGCAGGATGATTTCGCCGGTTTCTTCATCAGCAATAGCCTCAGCCAGTACGGTACCGCTCAGGCGGTTGCGCCAGCCAAGCTTTTTGTTGAGCTTATAACGGCCAACATTAGCCAGATCATAACGCTTGCTGTCGAAGAAAGTGTTTTCAATCAGCTGTACGGCGTTTTCCAGAATAACAGGCTCGCCCGGACGCAGCTTCTTGTAAAGCTCCAGCATAGCTTCATCTCTGTTAGTGGTAGTATCCTTTTCCAGAGTTGCCAGCAGCGCAGGATGATTGCCGAAGCAAGCCAGGATCTCATCATTGGAGGATAAGCCCAGAGCACGCAGCAGCACGGTTGCCGGAACCTTACGGGTACGGTCTACACGAGCAGAAATAATATCATTAATGTCAGTTTCATATTCAATCCAAGCGCCACGGTTAGGAATTACAGTAGTACCGTAAATCTTCTTACCGCTGGGATCCATAGTTACACTATAGTAAACGCCGGGAGAACGCACCAGCTGGCTGACGATAACACGTTCAGCACCGTTGATAACAAAGGTACCGGTATCGGTCATCAGCGGGAAGTCGCCCATAAATACAGAGGATTCCTTAATTTCGCCTTTTTCCTTGTCTTTGAAAATCAGGCGTGCTTTAACGTTCATCGGTGCAGAATAGGATTCATCTCTCTCCTTGCACTCTTCAACGCTGTATTTAGGAGTTCCTAATTCAAAGCTTTCAAAGGAAAGCTCCAGATTACCTGCAAAGTCTTTAATAGGAGAAATGTCATGCAGAATCTCCATGAGGCCCTTTTGAACAAACCATTCGTAGGATTTTCTCTGGATATCAATCAAATGAGGCATTGCCAAAATTTCATTGATTCTTGCATAACTATACCGAGTCCTATCACCTACTGGAACCGGTTTAAACATGTAATTCCTCACCCCTTCTTGTATTATCAGCACACTAAACTCGGCGAATCATGCGTGACAAAAAAAACAACAAGGTTCTTACCACAAGGACCTTGTCAGTTGTCTTCGATGATCTGCCTCATCTTTCATTATAAGCAAGATACGCCGTTCAACCACTGACCCGGCAGTATTTGTTGTCAAAATTTACACCTGCAAAAATAATAATGATGTAGTATGATATGTTATCATAAATTACGCAAGTTGTCAAGATTTTTGTCAAAAAAAATACAGACACACCATCTTCGATGTGTCTGTATTCGCATAGCCGCAGCTTATTCAAAGCGGCCTTTAAGTACAATCTCTTTATCCAGAAGTGCAACCTGGCCTTTAGCAAACAATGCGTCGATATCCAGGTTTTCGTCCAACACCAGCAGGTCAGCATCCGCACCGACTGCAACGCAGCCTTTTACGCCGGTTTTGCCAAGCAGCTCGGCAGGTGTAGAGGTCAGCAGCTTGATAGCCTCTTCCAACGGCAGACCGCGACGCACCAGACTCTTGATAGTCAGATGCAGATATTTAGGAGAGCAGTAGGTCAGACCGATGCAGTCACCGTTTTCATTGAACTTAGGTTGAGAACCGAAAGCATCACTGCTCATCGTCAGATGATCGGTGCTCATGCCCTCCCAGCTCAGGATTTCCATAATCTGCTCAGCGCCGATTTCCATATCTTCATCAGTGCTGCCGGCAGTCATGTCGAAATAGCCGCCGCGACGTACCAGCTTTGCGCCTTCTTCCATCAGCTCGTGAGTACGCAGCATATGAGTAGGCAGGAAGTTCTTTGCAGGAACATCGGAATGGTCCAATGCGTAGAACAGCGGGTCCAGCTTACCAACACCGGAACCCATATGCATGGTTACCAGGCCGGCAACGTTGGCCAACAGGCCACCGCGACGGGTTGCGGTAGCAACCTCAATCAGCTCCGGTCCCTGAGGATTAGAGCTACGATGATCGCTTACTGCAATCTTGGTGCCGATAATCGGTGGAACCATCATGATATCCTTTTCGATAGAACCGGTAATGGTCGGAGAAGGGATACCGTAAGCACCGGTCAGGCAGTAGGCGGTAATGCCTTCTTCCGTCAGTGCGCGTGCTTTAGCTACCAGGTTTTCTACGCTTCTGGTTACACCGTCTGTACCCAGCAGGCCCAGAACAGTAGTAATACCGCAACTGGTAATCTGGCTCAGCATTGCTTCGGGTACGCGGGAAGCAGGGCCCTGCTCACCGCCGCCGCCGGTGATATGCATATGCATATCAATGTAACCGGGCAACAGCTTTTTGCCGCTGAAATCAAATACCTCAACCTCAGGCATACCTTCGTAGCCTTCGATTTTATCAGCAATACGCACTACCTTATCTGCAATAACCAGCACATCCTTTTTACCAAGATGCGCAGGTGCATAAACGTCAGCGTTTCTAATTAACTTAATCAAAATGTGTCACTTTTCCTTTCATTGTGTACTAAGCAGTTGCTCAGTACTGCCGACTTGCTTGCGCAGCCGGCTTATTTCTTTTCGTCTTCCAGCTTAGCAATACCGATACCGGTGTAGCCGTAGAACAGAGCGATAATGAAACCGGTGTAGCAGAGAATTGCCCACGGTGCATAATCCAGAGTTTCAATGCCGGTGCAGGCGGTCATATAAGCACCTGCTGCAGACCAGGGAACCAACGGTACAAATACGGTACCTGCATCTTCCAGTGTACGGGACAGGTTCTTAGCAGCAAGACCTCTTGCTTTATAAGCATCACGGAACATTTCACCGGGAATCAGAATGGACAGGTAGGAGTTACCGGTGCACAGGCCCATGGTAATGCAGGAAGCAACGGTGGAAGCAATCAGATCACCGGTGCTCTTAGCAAAGGTCAGGATTTTTTGCAGTACTACTTCCAGGCAGCCAGCCTTGCTCATAATACCGGCAAAGCAGAATGCGCAGAATACCAGCAGAGTGGTGCCCATGATTTCAGCCATACCGCCGCGGTTCAACAGCTTGATAATCTGCGGAGCAGCGGTAGCCGGGTCAAAGCCGGGAGTGGTCAGCATAGAAATTTTGAAGCCTTTTACGGTAGCCAAAAGCAGGTTTTTCAGGTTGATGTTTTGGAAAATCAAAGCTTCAGCGCCAGCCAGAACAGTAGAAGCCATCATAACCGGCAGAGTCGGTTTTTTAAAGATAGAGCCTGCCAGAATCAGCAGTACAGGCAGAATCAACAGAATGTTAAAGTTGTACATGCCATCCAGCTGAGTCAGCATAGTGCTTACTGCTTCGGAAGAAACATCGCCGCCGATATTGCCCTTTAAGCCTACGAAAGCATAAACAACCAAGGAAATAATAGTTGCCGGAACAGTAGTCCAGAACATGTGAGCAATGTGTTCATAAAGAGTAGAACCAGCTGCAACCGGTGCCAGGTTAGTGGTATCAGACAGCGGGGAGATTTTATCACCAAAATAGGAACCGGCGATTACAGCACCGGCAGTAGCTGCCAGGTTTACACCCAAAGTGCTGGCAATACCCATCAGTGCAACACCCATGGTAGCAACGGAGCCCCAGGAGGTACCGGTTACGATAGATACTACTGCGGTAATCAGGAACGCGGTTACCAGCATGAAGGTCGGGTTTACAATCTGCACGCCATAATAAATCATCATCGGGATAGTACCGGAAGCCATCCAGGTACCAACCAGCGCACCAACGCAGGTCAGGATCAAAATTGCCGGCATGCCCTTAGCAATCTTCTGGCAGATTTCGTCCATCATTTCATCCCAGGTAACACCAACGCGGTAAGCAATCAGGCCGGCAATAGCAGCTACCAAAAGCAGCAGCGGCTCAGTTGCGTAACCCAGATAACCTTTGCCGACAGTCAGAATAACCATCATGGCAATAATAGGAATAACGGATTCCGTAAAGGTTGGCATACGCCTATTTGTTTTTTCTTCAGTTTTTTGCATATCCTTTGACATAATACCCTCATTTCTGCCGGTCATATAGCCGGCTTAATTTTGCGCAAGCAACGCTATCTATAAAAATTTTATCATTATAGCTTAATTATCTCAACAGTTTTCTTTATCTATACTTATTGGAATTTTTCTTGTATACATAAGCAATTTATTCACCGTTCTGTATTTTGTATACAAAATTTGTACTACAATTTGTGGACATTTGCTTACTTATGCGCTTTTTTATACTAAAAATTTAGGACTTCTTCAAACACGTTGAAGAAGTCCTAAATCAAAAAATCAATAAGATTACTTTTTCTGTTATAGTGTTTTGATAAATTATTCTTATATAAAGAACAGAAAGTAAATTAACCCTTTATCTTTTCCTGCGACTCTTTTAAAAGCTCCAAAAAGCGTTTCGTAGGCAAGGTAAAGTTAAATTCATAATCATAAAGAACCGAAATAGGCATATTTCCCGAATACTTGACCGGGAATTCGACTAATGTTCCCTGCTGCAGTTCCTTCATTACTTTTACCCGCGGTGTCAAAGCTATACCGAGATTCTGCTCAACTGCCATCAGTACGGATTCAGAATCGCTAAAGGTCAATATACTTTGCAGGCGCGTGAAATCAACCTTCGATTTCAGATGCTTATAGTACACCTCACTTGCAGGATAGGCAATAAAGGGATAATCATAAATATTATTGTTTTCTCCCATCTGTTCATACAGTTCTTTGGAGGCTACAAAAACCATCGGCTGATTCCAAAGCTGTACACGCTTGGTATAAAGCGGCTGCACATCAATATGCACAAAGGCAAAATCATACAGCTTTTGTACAAAAGCATCATTTATTGTCGACTCTACCGTCATACAGCGGTTGACCTCTATATCCAGCTCGGGAAATTCCTTTTTGAGCTTCAGCAGCACAGGCAAAAGATAAAAGTTTATGCCCTGGGTGGAAACGCCTATTTTCAGACTGTAATTTTTCTTTTGAAACTGTCGCATTACCTCCTGGCTTTTCTGATAATCAGCCATCAGCTGCTGTGCTATCGGCACAAAGTTTTTTCCGGCCTGCGTCAGATAAACGTTTTTGCCATCTCTGGTGAAAAGAATAACGCCATATTCTTCTTCCAAAGCGTTGATGTGATTGCTGATTGTAGGCTGGGTAAAATTAAGATATTTCGCAGCCTGCGTAAAACTGCGGCACTGTACAACAGTCAAAAAAGATTGATATACTTGGATGTTCATTTCGGATATTCCTCAAATTCTTATTTTTCATCGAAAACAGGTACAAAATATGCTTCCACGCCGGTAATTTCTCCCGGCTGCAAACGCACAAAGGTTTCCGACGCTTTACCGTTGATTACAAAGCAGGAATAAGTGTACTTGCCGGTTGCCTCACCGTTATCTGTTTCCTGCTGTACATCTGCTGAAGGAACAAACTGTTGGTAAATCAAATCGCAGTCATCGCATTCCTCCGCCTCATAGCTCAGCGCACCATCAGGCTCTACAATAGCAATGCCTGCACCCTCACGCCCAAAGATAGGCTTCTTAATATAACGCTGTCCAGCCAACTGCTTGCTGTCCAAATAAGTCGGTGTTAAATGCGCAGCCAACAGTTCTTCCTCCTGCGGTGTCCAGAACAGACGATGCTGATATAAATACCATGCCAGTGCCAGCAGTGCTTTATTCTGCAGTACAATGGATTTTACCGGATTAACCAGATCAACAGCACCGAAATTAGCTAACTCCATAAGCTTTAAGCCAACAGGATAGCCATCCTCGCTTTCATCATCCATCAAAAGCTCCAGCGGATGCAGACGATACAGTATATCAAGCTTATCTTCCTTACTTTTGAAGATTTCATTGGGAATGTAAACTCCGTCATCATGTACAATCAGCTCATCCAGGCCGACAAGACGACAAACGAATGGCTGCTTGCTCAAAATGCGTTCACGCAGCACCTTTTGCACGCGCTCAAATAAAAATTTGGCATTAGCCCAGTCCTCGCTGTAGCTTTTATCAGCAGCAAAAGCAATGCGTACTACATCCTTATCTGCATATTTAGGCTGTTCCAACAGCTTTAAAAAGGGCTCTGCCAGCTCCTCCCCATCCGAACGCGGCTGCAAATGCAGGCCGTACTCCTTAGCAAAATATGCTTCCGCTACCTTGTTGGCATAAAATGTTTCCGGCAAGGCGCAAGGAGTATCCGAATTGATCTCTACCAGCTTATAGCAGCCGTCAGTATTCTTTACAAAGTCAAGACGGCTGATATCGCTCACATGATCCGAGTTATCCGCAAGGATATACGGTGTGAGCTTATCCGTCATATTAAACAGATTAAAGGGCATTGCGCCATTATTATTGGTACGCAAAGCCTCTGCCAGGCGTGACAGTGCTGCTGTAAGGCCGGCACTGATGCGCTGCAGCTCCCGCTTGTTGGCATTGCTCATAAGCAGCGCGCTGATAGTAGGATAACGGTTTTCCCACTCCGGCGCATCCACATACGGCATAATATTCAAATCAATTTTATCAAGCCAGGTATCAGGCTTACGATGTTTATACATCTTCATCACCTCAGGAAATTGCGCTGCCGCTGGAGCGGCTCATGCCACTGCCGATACCGCTTTTACCTGTAGTGCCCGTACTGCCGAGCTTGGAACTTTGCGTGCTTCCTGCAGTTCCCTGTTGCACAGTAGAGCCATTGGCGGTGTTAGCGTTTGGTTTAGGATTAGTAGACGAGCCTGCGGGTGCAGTATTCTGCTTCTGGTTAGCTGCAGGCGCAGTTCGCACACCTGCCATCGGGCCTACACCAAAGGTACGGCCGATGAAGTACCAGGGAAAAAAGCCATGAAAAAAGCCGCCGCCGTTATCTTCATCCTTCTTTTCATCTTGATTATTCTGAGCAGAGTTATCATTCTTCCACTCACTGTCTTTATCGTTGCCACAGCCTGCAACACCTGTCAGCATAACTACCGCCAGTGCACCGGCCAAAAGCTTTTTACGTTTTTCGTCTGTAAGCATATAAAACTCCTTTATAAAAAATCTCTATCATTTTTACACAGCAATATAGTAGGTCATTTTTTATATTATAGCATAAGAAGCATCTGAATTGCACTATGACTATGCTTCATTCGCAAAATCAAAAAACTCCCGACACACCTAAGTGCATCGGGAATCGGATTGCAGACGAATCAACAATCTATGGGTGTTCTTATGAGTGAATCTTTTCATAGCTCATCAACCAAGCAAATCCTTTTGCCATGCGCAACGCAGGTTCTTTAAAATGATTTCCCTGATTCCAAACAAGAATACTGCTCAACCTATAATCTTCCAATGATGTATACACATCACTAATATCATTTGCCACCTGTGCCAGAATTTTGTTACGTGTCTTTGCTTCCTTATCGCCAAGACTTAAATAGACTCTATTGGTTAATGTTTTGTTGTTATGTACAAAATCAACAAATTTAGGAAACCACACAGACGGAGATACTGCTGCTATACCTTCGAATAAATTTGTTTGATAAGCCGCCCACAATACAAATAATCCGGCTAAAGAATAGCCGCCCGCAAAAATCTTTATATCTTGATGCTCACTTAATAACGGAACAATTACTTCATTTTTTATACGTGTTAGAAGTTTTTCCGCATTGCCGGCAAATGCAGCATCTCCAAAAATCGGCTCTGCCACCCATGGTGAAAGGTCGTCGTTCCAGCTATCAACCTGCACTGTAATAAACAAAAAATCTGTACTCTGCGTTATAGCTTTTATATGTGAAAGCTCCTCTTCGATAAACGGCAACTCGTGTTCTCCTATTATTTGCAGCAAGACTACTTTTGCGTCGCGATTGCCTTGATAATTAACTTGCATCCCCTACTCACCTCCTGGTTCCGTTTCAAATATTATATATTCTTTGATGCAGAAAATCAAAAAACTCCCGACACACCTAAGTGCATCGGGAGTCGGATTGCAGACGAATCAACAACATGATGATAAACGACAGGTAAATTTTTCTCACTGCTTATTTTTTTATATGATTAACCAGTGTAGGAATCGTAGGTTGCTCATAAACAGGAGCTATAGCAAGGAATTTTACTTCATTTATTTCTACCAAAATATAATCGTAAGCATCGACAAGCAAATGACTTAAGCCAGCAAAATCATAAAACTTTTGGCACACTGCGTCTATACCAAAAATATTTCCTTCTCGCTATCTCCTTTCTAACATATTTTTTATCATTATAACGCAATAATGTTATAATGTCATTTTTCATGTTAGAATATTAGCTTTTTCTCTTTATGACGCATCTAATTTGTTTCTCCTTGCTATTAGCCTTTTTCTCTACATTATAACTAGTAATATAACCTACTTCTTTTAAACGCTCAACCAGATTCGAATTATTTTCTGAACAACTTATAACTGGTTGATATCTTTTCGTTCTATCACTTAAAGTAGCATACTCCCCTCCTATTTCAGAAAAATACCTTTCAAAGTCATCAGCTGTAAATAAACTCAGATGATCAAAAAACAACTTCAACCTATCATCATGATTTGCAACTTTCCACGCGACGTCGAAGGTTTCTTTTGTTATCTTCAATTTTAATTCATTAATTGACATAACAATCTCTGCTGTCATATACGTTACGCCAAAAACCTCAAGAAACTGTTCTTTATTTGATATAGTAATATTAGCAGATGTTAATATTTCATTTAATAAAGATGAGTCTATATCTAAATCATTAGTATTTTCAATTGCTTCATCTTGATTCAATGAAATATACTCAACCGCCAAAGATTCATCAATATCCTTCATCTCCCTAAATTTCTCAGGAGTGAAAGCAAAGTACTTGCAACGCACCATTATTCCTAAAATTTCTTTTGGGATATCAGTTAAACTCATACTAAACTCACTCATACGTAGAACAGGTAATAGAACTTCATATACACTAATAGGCATACCGCACAGTATAAGTTCACTAATAAACGAATCTTTACAATATTTTTTGTCATCTTCTTTTAGCGTATATACATTATCAGCTATAAATTTTTTCAAGCAATCATCAAAGTTATAACATTCCCAATAAGTTACTGTATTTTCCCACGATACAACAATTCTTTCATTTTCCAGCAAAGCTTTCCAGACAACATGAACACTGTCTTTAAATTTTTCAATTTCATCCCATAAAAATCTGCTTATATCGTCAACTACAAATGATTCATGCCTTATTAGTTTTTCAATCAATTCATCCTCATCTTCTTCAAACAGTTTTTCCACTAAACCTAAAATATCCTCTAATTCATCTGCTGGACTATATTGCTTTAAAATGATATCGTCGACATATTTATTGATATTTTTCTGAATATACCCACTAACCAAAGAGTCATTCAAGCGCACAACTACACTATATGGTTGCGCTTCAAAACTATCTATCAGCGTGCTATTTTTAAATTTAATAACATTTTTCACCATAGGCAAATTTATCTCATACATAGCATTGTCAAATACAGCGTCAAGGATCTCCTTATCCTTAATCCCATCTATATTTAATTCACTAAATTTAGGCTTTAACTGCAGGAGTATATTTTTAATTTTCTCAGAGCCAAGCTGTTCCTGCAACTTCTGCAAAATATCAGTATGATCTTCAAAATACTTCTCCATACAACCGTCTATATTATATTGGGAAACATCGTCAGCATTTATATTAGCTAACAGCAAACATAAGTAATACATCTGTCGCTCATAGCTAATAGTATTTTTATTAGAAATGAACAACCACATTCCAGCCCAATTTCCAGATAATCCTTTAATAAACTCAGCAAGATGATTAGTTCTACTAGTGAATTCATCAATAAAATCCCAACTCAATTTTGTTTCATCAGCCAATTGCTTAAAGAATAATTCTAGTTTTACATTATCATTACAACCTGCTAATAACTGCTCTAATAAATCAAAATTATAAATCTCTTTTCTTTCAAACTCATATTCCTGCAAACGGCGTATAACCATATCAGTTTTAGTAATAGCATAATCCCAAGGCTTTGCTTCCTGATTTTTTACAGAAAGAATAAAGTTCATATCATCTTTGGTTATAGTATTTCCCTTGAAATAGTTAATATAATTAGCATACTTTTCATCAATATAACCTCGACGCAGAAGAAAGACCAGTAATTTGTTTTCACCAATATCACGACTAAATTGAAAGTCATTATATTTTTCAAGAATATCTCTCATACTATTTTCAACAATACTACGTTGCAATTCTTTTAGATTTCTTATCTTTTTTGAAAATTTATTTAATCCTTTAGATTCTACTTCTGTACGCTTTCTTATACGTTTTACATAAGGTTCTATAGCTTTATTAAAATTACTTATATTAATATCATTATTACGACCATTCATCAAATCGTAATATACAATCCTTTCAATATTATGCTCTTTAAAATAATCTAGTTCAAATTCATCACTTAAAATTTGATTTGCGGTAATCATATCTCCACTATAATAACCATACCATAATTCTTTAACTATTCCTTGATCTTTTGTCAAATTAACAAGCATTGCTATCTTTATTTCTTTTATAGATTCTAATATTTCATGTTTGTAATCATCTATACTATTGGAAAGTTCATTGATTTCAATCTGTAATCTAGATTTCTCCTCACTGATAAATCTATACTTATCCTCAAATGCCTGCTTAATTAACCCTTGTTCATTCTGAATATCTGCAAAATCATCAGGACAAAGGTTTTTATATATAATTAAAGCTAACATCTGCGCGTCTTTTAATTCAACGCCTTGGTTGTCCGTCAATATGCTTTTATAAACAACAAACTCATTATATATATTACGCAAGATACGCATATCGGATATATATGGAGCAACATCCAATACAAAGTTCTGCGAAATATCATGCTTTATTCCATGTTCTTTCGCTTCCTGCAGAAATTGTTGTAATACTTCTCCTGAATTTGTAGAATTAATAATAGGTATTACAGGAATAATAAAATCAAAAAACTTAGTTCTGTCTTCTTTTGTAAAAATATTATCCTTAACAGCATATACAAAAACTACTTTTTCTTTTATCATCTCATTGCAATTCAACAAATTATTCAATTCGCGTAAATGAACAAAAATAGTCCTATCATCAAGTCTGTCTAAGTCCTCGAAAAAAATCAAACGATATTCTGTTGTCTCAAAGAAGTACATTATTTCGTCTAGATTTTTATTAAAAACAGATTCCCCTACTCCTTCTTCTTTTTGTATATCTACATTAGATGATAATTTAATACCTTTGATACTATATTTACTTGAAAAATCATAAACAATTTTACTAATTGCCCAGATACTAAAAAGCAAAATAATAACCGCAGCTATATATTTAACCCATAACATCTCAGTCAATAATAACACTGCACTAATTCCACTAAATATGTCTGCCATTTTTTCATAATAAAATATATAAATGAACATCAATGCAATAACGGAATATATTGCAACTTTAGTTATGATATTACTAAAATTTATAGGGTGTAGTTTTCTATATCTACTTTGCGGTATCTTTTGAGGATCAATGGTATAAAAAAGCTGTTTCAATATACCTTTTTCAACTTCATCTGCACTAATACAAATCTTTTTAGCTACTTTATCTTCCCCTTTAACTGCCTCGTCTTCATTTTTACATTGCCCATTACTGTTAGCTTCTATAAAAGTAGCCATAGAAATTTTCTTACTAATTTCGTTAAATCGACAAACTTTATCGTGTTGTAAGATACAAGATTTTATTTTTTTTATTATCCAAGAATTATTTTCTGAAGTATAGGTTTGGAAAAAACTTTCGTCTTTATATTTCTCTAAGAATGTATCTATAATACTACTTTTACCTGCTCCATACGGTCCGGCAAGCGCAATATTTGTTATCTTTTTCTGGTCTAAAGCCCATCTTAAGGCATTAAGATATTCTTCAACATTTTCAGCATTACTTATCGGTGTCAAATCTTTATATTCGCTGTATTTATCCATCGTCTTTCTCCTTCACAAAGACAACTAAGGCGGTCGCATTTCTGTGACCGCCTCTTTTCATTTACTCTACTCCCAGCGCCTTGAATACCGCATCCTCAGCACTGTTATAAAAAATTAAACTAAATGCTCCTATCAGCTCAGCAGGTACAGTTCCCAAATCTGCTGCTGACGTGAGCGGCAGAAGCACCTTCTTCGCACCACTGTCCAGACATACCTGCAGCGTATCAGCCAAATTATCAACCTTCTGCATTGTGCCGGCTATACTGATTTCGCCAAGTACCGCGCAAGAGCTCACAACTGGTTTACCTAAAGCAATCGAGCACATCGCCACCAAAGACGGCAAAGCCAAATTGCTAGTAATTCCCAGTCCCTGCAGATCCTGATAGTTAATAATAAAATCATTGGTTGTAATACTTATGTTACCACTAATGCGCCTACAATTAGCTTTCAAGAAATTGAATGCAGTATCTGTAGCCTCTTTCGCCTCTCGATCAGAACCCAAACCTGTACGCTGGAACTTTCCGTTTCCTGGCAGCATCTGCGATTCCAGACGAAATGCCCCGATCATACCAGACCGCCCTTGTGCTATTGTGTACACCTGCCCAGGATTGCAAATTCCATCAGGGATCAGCTTACCACCACCCTGCTCAGGAACAGTTACATATTTTTCTTCAAAGCTTTCATTGTCTATATATGAGAAGTTGACATCATAAAATTCCATGCCGCCAAGCTTTTTCAGCTGCTCTTTAACACGACGACGCATCTCTAAAGCAAAACGCAGAATTTCTTCCAACTGCTCTTTAGTGAAGTCCCCATCAGGATACAGCAGCTTAACCATACCGCTGACAATACGACGCACAGCAATAGTATCACGCTGATTCAAATTCTTACCTAGGCGGAAAAATCTGTCCAAAGCATCGCTGAACTGTTCTTTGCGCAGCTCACGCAAAAACTCTGCCAAATAGTCTGTAATAAAGCCATAATCATCCGTAAAATGCTCCGGACGAAACTTTGGTACTTCCCATCCAGGAATATAGCAATGCATACGATCTAAAAAGGCTGTATCCTGCCCCATCTCTGACGGAAACGGATCAAACAAGCTGGAGGTTTTTAACAGCACATCAACGCTCTGATTAATATTGCCAACAAACACCATCGAAGCAGATGCTGACTTCTCCTCCTTGCCACGAGCAAAAGATCCGGATGCCATATAATCCTTCATGATCTGCACGCCATCTTTATCACGGAACTTGATACCGGCAACCTCATCAAAGGCTACACAATCCCACATCCCAACCAGACCAACTGTTTTGCTGCCCATATTATAGAACAGATTGGCAACCGTAGTCTGACCACCTGATACCAGTATGCTGTTTGGTGAAATCTCCTTGTATAGATGCGACTTGCCAGTGCTGCGCGGACCAAGCTCGCACATATTAAAATTGTTTTCTACCAATGGCAGCATACGTGCCAGCAAAAGCCATTTTTCGCGTTCTGTCAACGCGTCAGGCTCCATACCTGTAGAACGTAGCATCACATCCAGCCATTCCTCTTGTGAAAAAGCCTTTCTGCCTGCCTTCAATTCTTCAATATCAATATGCGGCATCTGAATCGGCGTCAGCTTTGCAATCTGAATCGGATTTACACTGCGATAATCCTCATCGTCAAACTCATAGTTTAGCTGAATGATACACCAAATGCCACCGCAAAGCAGTCTATCGAATTTAGCAGGATAGTCCTCCTCAATAGGTACATCACGTAAACCCAAATTGGAGAACTCAGCAAAATAAGCATCTTTTTTGATATCAAGCTTTACCGTAATGCGATCAATCACTGTATAATTGCCACGCTGACGCAGCTGCGACAAAATCTTCTGCGCTTCATCCGGCCGTACAAAATTATCTGCCAAAATATGCTTAACGCTTTCAACGCCTTTTTCTATAAGCTCAGGATCATCAGAGCTGCAATATTGTCCCAGCAAAAATTCCAACACGTAAACCGGAACATTAGCTCCCTCTTTAATCTTTTTCGTCAAATCCTTGCGTACTATCTTGCCGGCAAAGTTCTGACGCAGCTTATCCTTTATAATCTCACGGGTGTCTTGCGTATCCATTTATCTCAACTCCACTCTAGAAATCAAACCCAAAGTTACCCATGAAAGGCATATCAATAATAAATTCCTGACGCAACCTTTCTATGTCTGTATCCGCATCCTTCATTACCAGATAATAAGAAGCGTGGCTGTCGTATTCCGTGTTAATGAAAGAAAATCTTGCTGTAACCATGCGCTGCGACACATCGCTGTCTGCGCTATCTGCAGTCAACAGGCATTCGTTAGAAACAGGCTTATTATTCCTATCAACAAAGCTAAGCTTATATGATGCAGCCTTCACTGTTTCGCTGACAGGCTCAGTCTGTACAAAAATAAGGTTAACGTCCTTGCTGGTAATTTTCTTGAGCAAGGTATGCAGCTTGATTTCTGCTTGCTTTGTTTCTACGTGACCTCTATCCATTTTCACGCAGAGCACCGGTACCACCATTTCCTGTGGCGACGATCCGCCATGCACATAGCTCGTGCCACCGCCAACGGTTTTAAAAATCTGCGCTCCCCTTGGGTATGAAACATACCTGGCATCATCATTAGCAAGCGCTGTTCCCAGGCTAATCGCACCAGCGCCATTTCCCTGCGGTGCCTCACCAATGACAAAACGATGATTTACCATAGCATTGTTTCCATTTACAGGTATCTTTTCATTTTCACTGACAGCATGACGTTGATAGATGAAGCCATGGTCAGCTGTAACAATAAACTTCACGATGCTGGCGCTTACAGGTAACCTGCACAGCATAGTATAAAGCTCATCCACAGCCTCCTGACAAGCAACAAAAACTTCATCTTCTGTCTTAGCTGCATCGCCACGCGCATCAATCTGGTTATGATAAATATACACAACCTGCTTATTAGCAAAGGCACTGCGCAGCTCATCACGCTTCATCTTCTTCAATTCATCAAACTGCAGGCACAGGCTTGCAGAATTTGCCGCCTGCAAAAGCTTCTCACGCTCATCCAGACTAGCGCACCGGTGCCCATCCACCAGCACACGACAGCCTTCATCCATCGCCAGCTGTTCATGCGGCAAAAGCGCTGCCATTCCCAGCGCTGTATACGACGGTGGCAGAGCAAGCTGCACTTCCAGCTTTTCCTCCTTGCAGCGTTCCTCATGCTGCAGCTTCTGCTCAAGCTGCTTGGCAACCTCGTAACGTAAAGCGTCAGAAATGATCACTACGATGCGGTCACGTTCATTTTTTATATAGCGGCTATAAAAATCACGCTGCGAAGGAGCTTGTTTTTGAGCTGCTGCCTGTACCGCGTCTTCGTTCCAGACCGGTAATAGCTTTCCCAGATAAATATTACTATAAATATTCTCGATAAGCTGCTGCAGCTTGCCAAAGCCAGAAGCGTTCTTCAAGCTGTCATAAGCAGTGTAGAATTGGCGATACCAATAATCAACCTGCCAGTCCTCATGAAGATACTTCTCAAGAATATTATTGAAGCCCTGCTCCGGCTGATACCTTACGTTTCTTATCAGCTCATAAGCACTTGCACACAGGGCATATTGCGCTCTCGTTTTATCAGCAAAATGCATTTTACTGCGCAGCTCACAGATTTCCTTAATGCTTTTGCCATCTAAGCATGCAGACAGATCTTCCAGCAGCAGATGCTCTACAAGCCATTGGATTATAACCTTATCACAGTCAATAAAAGCATCAAGCTGTACCACAGCCTCTGCTCCCAAAGCTGTTAAAGCCGTTTCTGCCTGCAATTTTCCTGCTGCATAGCTTGCCAGCGCTGCATACCTGTCACGGCACTGCACGTTGTTCATGAAGCTATCCAAAAATACTACTACGCTGCCCTGCTTATTGCACATGAAAGGCTCCCAACTGGCAGGAATTTTACCAGCGATGTATTTATCTGCATAGGTAACAAAGAGGGAAAGCAGCAGCTTGTCCAAGGCTTTGTCTGTCAGCGCATAGCCAAAGCTGTCGCTGCATTGCTGCCAAAATGCTTCCTGCAGGTTATACTTCGCCATCTCCTCCAGATACGGATTGTTATCTTCATCCTCTACCAGCAGAATCTTGCTTAATACTTCCTCAAAGGATAATACGCGCGTTTTGCAGATGCAGCACAGCAGGGCAAGCTCTATCGTCTTTTCATCATAGCTGTCTACGCCCAGGCTATAGAAGCGCTCCACGCGTTCTTTGGCAGCAAAATATTTGCTGTACTTTTCTAAAACAGGCTTAAAGGCTTCGTCAATCCCCAGATCTGCGCAAATCAAAGAGATTCTGTCAGCATAGAAGCGTTTGGAGTACAGCAGCGTGTCCTCCAAGTGGTTGCAATACACCTCGGGTTTAGCAAAAGGCGCGTACAACAGGTAATTACTCTGCGTATCCTCGCGCTCCAGAAGAACCTTAGTGCGGAACTGATTGGTTGGCGTCAGATGATATACTTTTGCGTTTTTCAGCTGAAGGTTATCCACCTCGTCAGCAAAATCTGCCTTATCATCGTACCAGAACACCAGTCTGCGCCCTTCGCCTGCAAATTCGTTATTTAGTTTTTCTTCAATTTGGTTTAAATTTAATGAAGCCATCTTACCACCTGTTTATTTTTTAGGTTTTATACAATACTATTCTTCTGTAGTTTCCACCTTATTAATGGGATACTGAGTATACTTTTCATTCCACTCTGCAATAGACAGCACATCAAAGCTTTCTATAAGCTTAACTTTATCTGACAAGCTCGTCTGTAGCTGAAATGGCAGTTGTTTCATTATCTTATTGCGCAGCATTTTGCGTGTAACAGAACTTCCGTGAGGATATTCTAAAACCCAAACGTAGTGCCTTCTCTTAGTTTTTCTCAATAAATTCAAATAATGCAGGGTATCAAAATATTTTTCAGGTATATTATTGATTATTTTCTCAGCATTAGGATCAAAATTACTTCCGTGTTCTACTGCTCTGCCAATAGCTGCATTTTTGTATTCTAACAGCAGTATATTGTCTTCTTGCTCAATAATGAAATCTATATCCTTTAAGCCTACCTTATTCGCACGATAGATTTCATGTACAGCATCAGTTGCCCAAAGAGCTTTTGTACAATCTATCTGATAAACGCCATTCTCTTCCACAAACACCTTATTCATGCTTGCTCACTCCCATGTCGTAAATCTCATCAAGAAGTTTATCAAAGGAATTTATAATCGCATTGTTCTTTAAATCATCAAATGCTTCGCCACATTCATAACCAATGCCTTGCTCTGTTTTATACAAGGAATGGTAGAGCACTGTATCGCTGTCGTCCTTCAGCACTTCAAAATATTTGGCCAGCATATAATTATGCGTACTCAGGAAGATTTGTACACCTTCTTTTTGCAGACATAACAGCAAATGTGCAATCATAGAAATATAGGATGGATTCATATTTGCATCAGGCTCATCCCAAAATAATACGGTATATTTATCAATAGCACCATTTTGGATAAGCTTCAGCACTAAAGCTAGTTTTCTAATCCCTTCTGCTAATAAATTGAACTCCATTTGTTTTCCCTTATTTTCAATGTAAAAGCTATCAGTCTGTTCATCATAAATTACTCGACCACCAATTATGTTCTCTAATCTAATCATGTCTAACAGCTTACCACCGTTCGCTTCAAAAACAACTCCATTTTCAGGCAAACGATTTATAACAATTTTGGCAGCATTGATTACATCAATATAAGTATCATCAAATTTAACGTTTCTCATCGCTACAGCAGCGCCTAAATTGTAGCAGTTAGAGAGAATCTCTTTGGCAGGAATAAAAATGGCATTAGATTTATTTAGCTTCTGCTCCCATTCTTCTTCATCATCTACAATAGCATTCCATTTTTTATTATGCTTGCTAAAATGCAGTTGAGTGCTAACTTTTTCTTCCAGCCCTTGTTCTTCAGCAGAAATAACTATTTTAGCATCTTTAGCATCTCTGTTAACTAGACGAGAAATTTGGTAATTATCCGGCAGCATACAGTTAACCAGTTTTTGCGGGAATGAAATTTGTGGTTCTGCTGCTTTGCAGGCTGCATATAAAAGCTTCAGCAAATGTGTTTTACCAGTACCATTTTCACCAATAAAAATATTCACACCTTTGCTAAACTCAATATTCAACGTTTTAAAAACAGTAAAATTATTTAAGTACAAATAATCAATATACATGGTCCTGCTCCTTTCCCTATCAAATCTTCGCCAATATCGGCAGCAGCTTGCCGTCCTTTGCAGTCTGCACCTTAACGTAGTTCACCTTCACGCCGTCGTCGAGGTCAATAGCGATGCTTGCAAGAGCAATATGTCCCAACACAGCATCATAGTCACGGCATTCATGCAACTGCTTTTGCAGCTTCTCCTTGCGTTTGCCCGCCAGCGCCACTTCACGCCCGGCGCCATTATCCATGATATCCTGCATACGGTTGATTTCGCTTTCGTAGGTTTCTTCCATCTTGCCCAGATATTCTGCACGCACCTGGCCGGAGGTGTCGGCGTTATAGCGGTGCATATAGATGAGAGCCTTAAAGCCGTTCTGCTTACCGCTGTCATAGAGCCAATAAATAGGACGCTTTTGATAAATCTTGCAGTGATCCTTGAAGAAGTCCTTCAGGAAGTAGTTGCGGATTTTCTGACGCGCAGTATCACCCGACGTGCCAAGTGCATCTGCAATGAAGCGCAGGTTTTCTTCCAGCGTTTCTGCGCCATAAACAACCTTCAGCCAGGCAATCAGACGACCTATGATATCATCCTCAAAGTAATCTTCATCAGTAATAGGGATTACGTTGTCCTCATCAGGCTTAAAGGTTACATATTTGCTCTCGTCCCATTCACCGCCTGCGTAAGCCAAGCCTTCTACATCCAGCGAATAGCGGCCAAACATGCAGCCCACGGCGTAAGAAAGCAGCGACTTGATATCGCGCTGCAAATCAGCCTTGCGCACGGTTACGTCCTTATCCTCAACCTCCGGAGTCAATTCATCCTGCAAGCCGTAGATGTCGATAAAGATACGGTTAAGTTCTTCTTCGTTAGCTTTGAGCTGCGTAAAGCGAGCGTTGCACTCTGCCTCCCATTCGGAATAAGCTTCACTGATTTTGGATTTGTTGCGGAGCAGAGGGTGTTTGGTGAAATCCCATGAGGTTTCGAAGGCATCCCAATCGGATTTAGAATTAAATATATTATTTTCAACCAATTGATCCACTATTGCTTTGTATTCTAATTTTATTGGCAATGAACGTATATCTTTAACCTGAAAATTCAATGTAGGGTTAAAAAGTTCTGATATCGGAATATATACCTTAGAATTCAACAAACCTAATGTAAAATTATAAACAAACTCATCTACAATTATGGTAGAGCCACCTTTATCAAACGTTGCTCCCTCTGGCATTATTCTAAAACTCGGTAATGCTGATGTTATAAGTCCCCAAGTAATACCTTTTTTATACCAATAATCTTTATTTATGATTTGAGAAGCATGTAAGCCATCTCCATATTGATAAATATTTCTAGCTTCTGGTGTCCAATTAATTACATCGTATAAATTTTCCCACCATTTTCTATAACCTCCACCTTTTGCATAAAAAATCCAGTTATCTTTTAAATCTATTTTTTCTTGAGCTAACTCCCAAAATTTTCTTAAAAACCTGTTATTATTTCCCGTTACGTTTTGGCTAGGAGAAATTGTATAATCATAAAGCGTTTTTAATGTGAAAGCTTCTGTTAACTTCTCGCTCACCCAATACGCCACAGGTGCTCCTGGAATTGTAGCGAAATTATCGCTGTACTGCTCATAATAGAATCCACAATTATGATTGCTAATTGCTTCTAAAGTTTTTTGCCTTTGAATCTCCATGCCACCACGAAAATCTACTAAGCGCAAATAACAGCCTTTTTTATTGATATAAGAATTTTTGAAAGCAAATGTACAGACAGGCACCGTTGCTTCTTCAAAAGCAGAATACTCAAATTGAATGAGCGTTTCAATAGTAGCTTTTGAATACAGATACTTACGCAACTTCTCATAACTTTGAATAAACATCCATACATAAGGAGTAAAGAATCCACAGTAACCTTCTTGTTTGGTCATTTCCGAAGCACGAATAATAAACGCAGAAAAGAAATCACTCTTATAATCTGCATACTTCTGTTTTATAAATTCGTTAAGCTTGGGATTCATATTAGAAGCGCCCATATACGGCGGATTCGTCACCACAACCTCATACTTCTGCGCCAGCACCTCTCCTACAGCAACAAGCTCCTGCAGCCGTTGTCGTGTCGCTTCAATGCCAAAGCTGTCGAACAGGTTCATTTCGCCGCTGATATCAAATTCTGCAGCAAACTGATGCAGCAAGTCCCAATCATAGTCTGCTACGCTGATGATGCTGCCATATTCCTTGGCATCATGCAGCGTTGTAATCAGCTCCTGCATCTGGTTCAAGGCCACAGGCTTTGCCAGCTCATCTAATTGCGCACCAAAATAAGCCAAATGCTTCATGTTGATGCCGTTGCTTTCTGCAATCGCGTAAATGTGGCACTGCGGCTGCTTTTTCAATATAAACTTGTGATATTGACGCGCCTTCATAAGCACAGCGAAATAAGCCAGCTGGAAAGCTCGCTTGTCTATATCCAATCCATATAAGTTATTCTCTAAAATCGACAGCGCCGCATCCTTATCCGTATAGCCCATCTGCATATAAATCTGCATCAGCACATCAAAGGCGTAGACGAGGATGTGTCCGCTGCCCATACAAGGATCGATAACCTTGATAGTTTCTGGTGAATAGTTGTTAGTGGTTAGTTGGTTAAGCTGCTTGCGAACATCTGCGTCCTGTTTCGCTTCCGGTAAATAATACTTCCAGCCAAAACGCTCCGCCAACTCCTTCTCTTTAGCAATTCGCTCCTCTTCACTATCCACTAAACTCTGACCACTATCCACTACTAACTGACCACTAATCACTAACCTACCCAGGCTGTTTTCTACCATATAACGTACAATCCAGTCCGGAGTAAACAGCTGCGTTGCACTAGGAATACGCTCCTTGGTAATCTTCACATTTTTCTTAAGCAGTGCAAAGGTTTCGTTCTTCGGCTCCGTGTTGTAATATTGGTACAGCCAGCCGATAATCTCAACCTGACCAACGGGCTTGCCCTCTTCATCCACAGCATTCACATCAAAGTTATCTTCCGGAATGTCATGCACCAGCTTATAGATCAAGCCATCCTGATCCGTGTAGGAGATGTTTAAAAGCAGCTCTGTGTAGTCCTGCTCCGCTTCAAACAGCTGCGGCAGTACCTTGCTCAAATCATTGCACACCTTGACAAAGAGCATATTAAACAGCTTGTCACCCTCGTTGTTCATCTGATGCTGGCTGATAAGCTCTTCTTCTGCGCTCGTATAATCCAGCTTCGCATCAAAAGGATTTTGCACAATATCCGGCTCCTGACGGCCATCCACTGCGCTCAGCACACGGATTTTGCATGGCAGATAGTCATTGACCTCCATAAAGCGCACAGCAATAAAACGGTTGAACCACGTATAGGCAACCTCTTCGATTATGCTGTTATAGGCAGTCAGATAATCGCTCTCCTGCGCCTTTTTCTTGATAGCCTCCGCAAGGCTCCGGCGCTGCGCAATCTGCACGCCTCTGATAGCATAAGGCTCTCTCGTACCGATATCAAAATACTGCTCCTGCGTCGTGGACTGCGGCAAAGCGTCTGCAATCCCCTTTTCCGTAATCCCCAGCAGGCTTGCCTTGTATTTTATATCCTCGATGAGCTTTGTTCTTGCCCAGATTGCATAATTTTTTATTGCTGTCTTATCCATGTGTGCATCTCCTTGTGTTAGTTTAAAACCTTCCAATAACCTTTTTGGCTGGTTCCAACGCGTTCGATAATTTTTTTAGTTTTAAGTTTTTTTATCAATCTATCCACAGCAGACTTACTTAAAACTAAGTTTTGTGCTATTTCTCTGATATTACTTCTAGGATTCTTCGCCAGAAAATCTACTAAAATAATTTCTTCACTTTCAAGAGCTTGTCCCGCACCTTGTCCCGCTTTCATATCTATTTCAGAAGCTTGTCCCGCACCTTGTCCCGCTTTTGTATCTGTTTCAGAAGCTTGTCCCGCACCTTGTCCCGCTTTTTCTTCACTAGCTTGTTCTGTCTTACTAGCTTGTTCTGTAGCTTGTTTTCTATAAATATTAAAGCGCAGCTCCGTTTCGCCACCAAGAATTTCCAACTCTCCCAAACCTGCTTCTCTAATCATCTTCGCAATGCGCAACATTCCCGTACCCCAGCGTTCAATTAAATGCATATAACTAAACGCCATCGCCAACGCCTCATTACGCACTTTGGAATAACCCTCACGCATTTTTTCGATAGTCTGACCAAGAGGCAGCTTACCAGGAGAAGTAATTTCCAAGCGATTATCAAAAATGGCCACCTGAATATTACCATTATCAAGATAACTGCGATGCACAGCTGCATTAATAATAAGCTCACGAATAGCAGCAGGTGGAATCTCATACACATCCTGCCTGTATAAGCCTTCAATCACTGCTCCAAGATGAATATTACGCAGCACAAACTGATAAGCATCTTCAATAATATCCTGCACAGCTCCCATAAATTCACGTCTGTCTACAAAAATGACACGCTCATTATCCTTGAAAACAGCACATTGAAAAGTGCAATGCAAAATATCAGCACCAGTAAGAATCGCATAAGCATTTGTCGGCACTAGTTTTCCTTCATATTCTGTTAAAATCCCCCAAGATAAAAGCTGCTTAGGCGTAACATCCTTAACTAAAGCTCTTTCTTCATCACTTCGACAATTTCGCAAAGCTACTTGCTTCATATCAAAGCAAAGCTTTTCTATATCAGCCTCGCTTACCTGCAAGCCAAGACAAACAGTTTTATCGAAAAAACGATTATTTCCTTCAAATAACAATTCCTTTACCATCGCCTCATCTGCTGGTCTGGTGGTTCCGGCAACACGCACATAAACGCCATGCTGCAAACCTTCAGCAGCAAGATAATAAGGTCTTTGACGACCAGCCTCTATGTCCACAATAATAACCGTCGCCTCATTAATTGTCTGCATATAAATATCTGGAATAATGGCAGGCTTACAGCTGTCAGATATAGCATTAGCAATAGCGTCCATAATCTTAAAAGCTTCATTTTTATCAATGCCAACAATTTTTTTCGTATCATCTTCAACACCAATAATAAGCTTGCCACCTTGCCCATTAGCAAAAGCAACGATTGTTTTTATATATTTACTGCTTTTAGCAGGCAGGCTTTCCTTAAATTCCATGTTTTTAGATTCCCCTGCAAAAATTTCTTCCAGCTTCATCTGCTCACCGTCCTTTTATATACACTAATCACTAATTATTATACCACAAAAGCTCCTGCCTCCACCAACGGAAGCAGGAGCTTTTCTGTTAGAATTTAATGTTGTAAATCAAACCTTCGCGCATATTTTCTTTTAATTGTCTCTTTAACTGCTCACAATACTTGTCTATATCAGCCTCAGACTCAATATGCCATGATGTAGTATGTACAACATGCTTCAAGAATGTATTAACGACCTCTTTCTTCGGTTCAGGCGGCTTTGGAGTAGGATTAGGGTTAGGTGTTGGCTGAGGCGGTTCAGATTTAGGCGCATATTTTTCATCCAGTTCATGCATTTCCTTAAACAATCGTTCCTTCAAAGCATCAGATTGATTGCTCAAGCTGCATAATTTGGAAATATCATTACTGCTCTCAGCCTTATCCAAAAGTCTTTGGAATTCACTAGCGTAAAGAGCTTCTTTTACTTTTGCATACGGCTTACCGGCAAGATAATCCATAACCTGGCTCTTGTTATCTAAAACAGCTTTACGTACAGGTTCTGTTTTTTCCTCCAGGACAGCAAGATACTTATCATCAAACTTGCTGAGCAAATCAGGCAGCTGGCGAATCATACTATAAGGAGCTTTAACACTGACAATGTTCTCCATCTGCTTAACAATGCGTTCTAATTCACTATCAACAATATACACCCTGCTGTCGTCATATATACTCAGCTTTTTCAAGGCATCTTCAAAAATCTTCTTCTGCTCACCCTCAAAGAATTCTTTTACATGAGCATAATCGCTGCCAAGCTCCTCCAGCTCGTCTTCATTATCTGCAACATGATTAAAGAAATCCAGAGTGTTATCTTGTCTGCTAAGCTCATACAAAACAGAAATACCGTTCTGCACAATTTCCTTGCCAGGATAAGCTGCCTTATCATAATATACGCTCTTCAGCTCACGGAAACGGGTTAATAATCTGCTTGTTTCCTTTTGGATTTCACTCATAATCCTGTCAGCATCATCGGAAATAACTGTATAGCCAAACAGCTCCTTCGCCACATCCTTTGCTGTCTTCAGCTTGCTCTTCGGCACGACAGGCTTCAGGTCAATCATAACCTTTTCCACGAAGCCTTTCTTCGTCAGCATCTCCGTAATCTGTTCTGCAGTGTGGTTCAGCAAAGTTACATTCTGCTGCTGGTAGTAAATTCCTAAGTCCCCGTCCTTAAATAACTTGGCAACTATCCACTCAACGTCATCATTGATAAAACCATAAGGCGCCTTAGTAAAGTAATCCTTAATTGTCTTCAAGGAAATCTTGTTATGCATCCTTGTATTGTTTTCGATATACCTTTTCGCATCATCCAGCGCCAGATGATTCGGAATAGCAGCCTCACCCAGAGCTATAGTTCCCTGTTTATCGTTGCGCAGCATACCAAGAACATTAGCAGCTCCCATAGCTGTATCAATATATTTCAGCTTGAAATACACTGTATCCACCAGCTTACCCAAAGCCTCATTTATACGCACAGTAATATCCTTACTGCTAATCTGCGCCTTGGAGCCGTTAACATAGATATCAGCATCACGCAGGCTTTCCTGCAGATACAGGCGTGCATTATCCATGCGCTCACGCAGCTCACGTGACTTAGCTTCTTTTATTGTAGCAAAACGATCACCCCTGCCTAAGGGATTATGCTGCAAATACTTTTCTATTTTTAAATAACGATTAATTTCCGAAATACAAGAGCCAAAGGCCGGCAATACTACTAACACCTGCTTGCCTTCACCAGACATAGCATTCAGTGTATGCTCATCATAATCCGTAAAATACGGAGTCAGAATATGCACGCCGATATCATAGTTCTGATTATTTTTATGCGGTCTGTTGTCAACCAACTGATTAAACCAGAAGGTATAGCGACCATTAAAGGAATTATATTTATATTTGGCCTCAGCATACAGATCATTAAAAATCAAATCAGAAATCTTATTCTGAATCTCTCCTGTTTCAACGTTCTGCCTTTCAATCTCGCGACCTATTTCCTGCTCTTCCTCTGTCAGGAAAACGTAGTTACCGCTATGCTCCTGCACCAGGGTTTCTTTAACAAGGACCTTCAAAGCAGCTTCTACACGCTGCTGCAGCTCATAAGTATCTTCATCAACATTATCTACCATCAGACTGGTAATATTAGGAATAGTGGTTGCCTGAAACTCTTTAACGTACTTAACAAGAAACAGCACCTTGAGCACGTTTACAGCAAAACAATCTGCTTCGCCAGCAGGATTAATATTCTTATTATCTAAGGCCTGAGAAATTACACGGCTGTGCACTGAATCAAGGAAGTTTTCCAATGCATCGTAAAACATATAGAAAGGCACCAAAGCACCATCATTTTTATTCTGCAAGCGTTCTGCAGCCTTCTTGAACAGCGCCAGCATAGAGCGCTCGCCCTCAGATAAATGCTTACCTGAAGCACCATGAGTACGGATAGAGTTCAGAACCTTACCCAAAAGATTAAACTGATACGGGATAAAGGGATAGATTTCAGCAAAGTTCTCTCTGCTTTCATAAAGCTTCATCTCCGGTGTTTTGTCAAATTTAATCTTGTTCTTTATGCTTACCTTTTTTTCATCATAAAGCAGGCGTAATGTCTGCTCTGCCGGTTCCGTTTTATCCAGCAGACGCTTTTTGATAACCTCATCTACGTTGGCGGAAGACAAGGACAGACGAGTATCGAAGCGACCTTGAATCTTAGAAAAGTCCGTACCCTTACGCGCTGTCATCTCCATAATAGAGTCAACATCCTGCTGACTGGTAACAATTACCCAGGCACGTCCCTGACATTCCTTGCCCAATTCCTCACGCATCGTCTGCAGGTTGAGCATCATTTGCGAATCATCGCCAATATACTGTCCTACCTCATCGACACAAAAGATAATATGCTGATTATTGCCCATCTTATCGCACCATGCTCGTACCATGCGTGCAAAATCTTCGATACTTATCTGATAGGGAGTAAGCATAATCTGCTTGCACAAGGCTGTAGCCGCATCCATTGACATATTCTGATAATGAATATCAACCAATGCCTGCGCCACATGCATCAGCTCATAGTTAAATCTATGTCTGTATTCCTTCCAGGTATGACCGCTGACAGCAAAAAAAGCACCTTCAAAAGCTGCATAACAGCCATCCTCCGTCAAAGCCCTTTCCAAGTCGGCAATCGCCGGACGAGCACCATAAAAGCCCAGCATATCATTAAAGACCTTGAGGAAAACATTAACAATAGCATCCTTACTCTGCTTGGAGGTTTGCTCACTTTTCGAGTCAATGTTAAAAAGAATAACCTTTGTCGGCGTGTCAACAGCAAGCTGTATATCAGCCATCACCATAGCATCCTGAATCTTATTGTCTTCTTTAAAATAATCTAAGGTTTTCTTGCCGGAAACCAGCTTGTTTTCCAGAAGATAAGATAACATTTTCAAAAAGTGCGATTTACCGCTGCCAAAAAAGCCGGAAATCCAGACACCATTTTTTCTCGTTTTGCCGATAATACCCTGCTTGTAATTCTCATAGAATTCCTTGAAATGGCGTTGCAGCTCACGCGTAACAACGTATTCTTCCAGCTCATTCTTCTCGTCATTCAAGCCATCCTCGCCAACAACAATGACACCTTGAATATTACGGTCAATAGGCTTGCGGAACATATCTTTAATCAACATATCTTTTAGTACCCCCTTGCTTACCTAACCAAACGGAAAGCCCTATAATAATTATCATCCTTAAGTTCATCGAACAGTCGTAACTCTTGTTCATCGTACACACCTGGGAAAAACAGAATTACAGGAACCTTGCGAAAGGCCATACTAAGGTTATTTAAAATCTTATGCGATCGCAAAAGAGGATAAACCTTCCCAATTCCAGTTAGCAGCACAATAGCATTATCTGGCGTATGCTCCTGAACATGCTTAATAAACCAATTATCTCGCTCATTAAACTGCAGTAGTTCAAACACTGAATCTATTACAACATGCATACCTGCAGATTCTTCCAGCATGTAAGTTGCTTCAAGATAGCCTTCTTTTTGAAGCGTATCAATTATGTAGTCGTAAATATCATACTCCACAAGTTGATATTCGCGATAGCTTTGCTTACTGCGCTTTACCAAACGCTTAACAACCTCGCGCACCGCCAGCTCCTTGCTGGCAGGATAATCAAATACCCAATAGTTAACCTCGTTCGCCCTGCCATCACGCAGCCAGAAAGATTGATTCTCCATAATCTTTTCAAGCTCATCAACTCTTTGCTCAAATGTTTTTTTCATATCATTCACCTGTCAGCGCTGCCAAAGCCGGCTGCAAATCATGCTCACGCAACCATGCAACAATATCGGCTGAGATTATCGGAACAATAATTTTTCTTGATCCAGCATTGCCCTCTGTAATTCCAGCATTATATAAATATTGCTTGTAGGTGCTTAGCAAACGCTTTCTTGTTGCCTCCGTTAAATTGGCAACCTTATCACTTTGTATCTGCTTGTCATCCCAAAATTTTCTGGCATCGCTATCACCGTATTCATTTAATCCTAATGCCAGTTTTACACGAATAACATCATTAACAAAATCGAAAAACAGAGTATCTGTACACATACAAGCTATCAGGCATAGTAGCTTCTGGCCCACAACATCACTACGCACAAACATTGGTATAAACGAAGAATCTAATGCCTCAATACGCTTTGCTACATTACTCATAATAAGCTTTGCTCTTTCCGGTGATGACGCAGCAAAAATATTAGTTTCTTGGTTCAGCTTCTTAATCTCGACAAGGCTTGCTCCATCAGCAAGCATAAAAACCGCCTTGCGGAACTCTTGGAACCAAAAGCTAAATTTTACCGCCCCGGCACTATATGGATTACGTTGCATTTTTTATACCTCAATTCGTTTGCTATTTTAAGACTTGATATAATTATATCACAAAATGCCGGTAATTTTGAAATTTAGATACAGGTATACGATGACGTATAATAAGTTGCGCAAATTCAATTCAAAAAGA
>ULXO01030279.1_pt1 | contig 38219 bp, 32 predicted proteins | sample 1961391 | NCBI WGS metagenome assembly ULXO01 (sample SAMEA4835841, study PRJEB28245) | human gut metagenome | biome: gut microbiome; material: fecal sample | place: Denmark | collected 2008 | reverse complement strand
TACAAAAGCTGATGATAGAATTTCTGCTGTTAAACTTATTATAGATGAAATAGAAACGGCATTAAGCGAACGTGAAACTTTAGTTTAAGCCCGCTTGTGTTGAATTAATTAAAAAATACTTGAACTTTCTAATGCTTCATGCTATAAATAAATTATAAGTTATTTAATTTGTTACAAATTATAATTAATTTCTTTAGACTTTAAGATTTTTATTAATCTTAGAGTTTTTATTATTCAAATGCCCGCTTAATTTCTACAAAAGCAAAAAAATAACTGCCATCTTTTTGCAGTCAATTATTTTCTACAGCTGTTAAAATGTCTCTTGCAAGCGGGAGCTTTCGTTTATCCAGAGCCTTTATAATATCAATAATCGCTCCTCTAAAGGGGTCAAGCTCCTGTGAGTTAATTCTGAAAAACTCATTAACATCGATTTCAAGAACTTTTGCAATTCTGATAAATGTATCAAGCGAGGGATAAGAATTTCCGTTTTCAATAAGGCACATCTGCCGGGGCGAAATGTATATCAATTCAGATAACTTTTCTTGTGATAAACCGCGGTCAATGCGCAATTGTTTAATTTGTTTTCCAAGTAACTGTTTATCCAATTTGCCCCCTTATTAAAAGTTTATTATATACAAAGGTCATTAAATAATGAAATACATATCAAGAATATTGACAAATTGATATCCATATGTTATTATATACATGTAACTTATATTATGGAGGTATTTACATGTTAAAGAGAACTAATGGAAAAGCAGCGTTTACGCTGGCTGAAGGTGCTACGCGCGTAGAAATGTTTGAGAAAGCCCGTAAAAGTGCGTTTACACTCGCAGAAGTTTTGATTACTTTGGGTATTATCGGGGTTGTTGCTGCAATGACCATGCCGACCTTGATTAACTCCACACAGGGTGCTCAATACAAAACAGCTTACAAAAAGGCATTATCAGTTATGTCTCAAGCTGTTGTTATGAACATTGCACTTGAAGATTATGACTTGTCGCAGACTGTTGCAGGTACGAACACAACTGCAGAATCTGCGGATGGTGCAGATGATGCTGAGGAAGTCGGAGGTGTTCAATCTATTTATGCTTTATTCAAGAACCGTATGAATGTCGTAAAAGTTGCAGGTACAAAGGATTTCCAAGGTGGAGTTGACGGTGCAGCTGATACATACAAGATTATTTCTGTAGGAGACGAGGATGATTATAAGGGCTTTGTTGAGAAGCATTCCGGTGCAATCCCTGCAGATGTTGCAAATGGCACTCCCGCAGTAGCAGGACAAGAATTGCCGCCGCTTACAGCAGGTGCAGCTATAACAACAGGGTATTCGATGTTATTCTTTAATGATGGTATTACATTTATTTTTGATAACGAACAATCAAATTGTACTGCCGCTACAAAAACGAACTCAGGCGATCACTATTGTTTTGCATGGATTGATGTAAATGGACAAAAAGCTCCCAATAGAGTTGTAGCATGCGATAATGGCTCACTTGTGGATTCTGGAGAAGATACTGCTGCTTGTACAGTTTCCAACCCGACAGATATCTACCCGATTGCAATGTTTGATCAGACAATTATACCTGCATCAGCAGCCGCAAGAGCAGTTCTTTACGCTAAGTAATTGAATTAATCAGATTTTAGCCCTGACGGTTTCCGCCGGGGCCTTAATCTGATTAACAATGACTTTTTAAACTAAACTATTTGTTATAATTCTCGCCTAAGCTCACCTTGGGCGATTTTCTTTTTTTTATATTTAACCGGAGATACTATTGTTTGAAATACTTTTCCGACAGTTTATTAATGCCCGTATCTCTACTTTGTAACTTCAGTAAACACGAAGCCTGAATTTTTATCGTAAGAAATAGTGTATTTCTTTTTAGGTTCAACATTTACTTCAATTTTTTGAGGGTCGTATGTTGTTCTTACCCATTTGTGCAAAATCCCGGGTCTTTGAGTTTCATACTGCAATTCTAAAATATTTGTTCCGGGCATAATATAATGTCCCCTTTGACCAAAACCTTCTGCAATTTGTGTCTGCGGTTCACCATTTATAGTTAAACAAGTAATAGTATTGGTAAATCCAAGCAAATGCCATGGGCAATCTTTTATTATCATAATTGAAGCATTAGGGTTTTCGCTTTCAAATTTTTCCTTTGCACGTGAGTGGATATACATTCCAACTCCCTGATAAACAAAGCTTAAAAGGATTATTCCGCCTACAATTAAAATATACTGCATCATATCCATTTTTAATTCCTCCTTATTTTCTGACTGTTGCAACTTTTATAGGTGGCTCATTAGTATTTTTTGCACCTAAATCTTTTAGCAATTGTTCGTAATCTTCGCCTTTAAGATTAGAGGCATCAATATAATTTTCTTTTCCGGTTTCCTTGCTTACATAATAAATATCTTGATCCTCTGCATTTTTAGTATTACAATTTTTGGAATATTCGGACCAATAATACTGCTCAATATCAAAAATATTAATAACTTTATTAAATCTCTTAACCACCAATTTTTTATCATCAGTCAACGCTATTGAAATGAAATCAGTATAAAATATCTTAATAAAGAAAAACAACAGAACAACAACTGCGCCTGTAACTGCAAACAAAAAACTATGAGTAAATTTGCCGGTAATATTATATACAAACCATGCTGCGCAAAGTCCTAAAAATGTTTCAAACATCATTGTTGTGAATTTTGATTTATACTCTTTCATCATTCCCTCCAGCAGATATCAAGAATGCTAATTGACGGTTTTTGTAAAGTAACACTTAGTTTGAGAAAAATTAACAGCCAGTTTGAGAATTTTTAATAACAAATATAGAGATATTCTTTTATATTTCAAGTGTTTTTGTTTTGTGTATAAAAATTTAAGTTATTTACTATTAAACTTTATAACTTTTTCTTCTCGATCATATCTATAATTAACAACTTCACCTGTTATAATTAATTTTACAGCCTGTTCAATTACTTCATAAGGTACTTGAAACCATTCCCTTGGGGTATGTCTTGAACCATTATTGTCAAAAACATCAATGCTAATTTGACATCCTCCTAAAAATCTGTGAAGTAAATCTTCAAACTTTTGGGTATTCATATTATAAGTTTTAAATTCTGCAACAATTTTGACTGGTGCCATTAAATAAGTTGGTTCATTTACTGCATTTTTAATTCTACTTTTTACTGTAGTTTCACTATAGCCTATCTTGTATAAATTTCTTATACTTTTAATTTTTTCATCTTTGCTTCTTGATTGTAATACATATATATAACCAGTTGCTTTATCTTCATCTTGAATGTTATTAAATTTCTTCATTTTATCATCTACAGTATTTGAAACATGTTTGCCAGTTTCGAATAGTCGCTTGCATAGAGACCTAAATCTCATATTAGATTCTGTCCCATTTTCAAACACTAAATGAGTTCTTCCATCGTATTTGTTTTCATATGCTCTTTCTACACGTTTAATATCATATAATTTATCAACATATAATAAGATACCATTCAAGACAAACATCTGACCCTCTTCAATTTGTTTCTCATTAAATTTTTCAAGGGTCCTTATTCCATATTTTAATTCAGATTGACATTTCTTAAATATTTCCACATATTCCTCAAAATTAGGACAAGATTTTCTTCTAGCAACAAAATCTGTTTTTGCAATTTGTTTAGGAACATTCTTTAATGTGAATATATCAGCATCATCAGATAACAAATCAAATTCATCATCCGCAAATATATCATCCAATGAATCAGGAATATCTTTTTCGACTGATAATAAATTGTGTTTATCATATGGCTTTAGTGCTTTCATCTTTGTTTCGTCTTCTAGAATTCCTTGTAATCTAAAAAACAAACTACGCTCTAAAATATTGTCTGTGCTACTATTTGGCAATGTTTTATTTTTATCAATAAACTCGTTAATCTCTTCAAAAGACCTAATTAGTCTTTCATCAGCAGTACAATTATTTGATGTTTTGGGTTTAACATTCAATAAGTTTAACTCATCATCATTAAATATCTTATCTAATTCTTTATTTATATCCATTAAACTTTAGCTCCACGTTCACGTTTAAGTTTTCTCAATAAAATCAAAGCTTCAGCCATTCTTCTTTCTAGTGGGTCATAAGAAGATATATTAGGTTCTCGCCCTACTTCTTTAACAAAATTCTTTATTTTAGGCCACAAGATAATAGCTTCTTCTTCAGTTATAGAGATTCTGGTTTCCTCTATACAACTTTGGATAACTTTAAAAGTCTTTTTATCCAAAGATTTAGACAATATTTCAAATGCTTTTTGGAATGGGTTAATTGAATCTATCAAATCTATGTTTAAATCATCTATATTAACAAATTTATTAGCCATTCTGATAAACTGTTTATCTCCAGAAGTTTCTATATCTCCTGTTTTAATTGCAGAATCAACAACTACATATTGCCTAACTTCTTCAATTTCTTCATCCGATAAATCAGGGTATGTAGTTTGAATTACTTTAGGAATTAATACTTTGTTGATAACTTCCGGGTCAACACTTCCTGTTATTGCTTTTGCAATATTGTCATCTTGCAATATTTTTGCTTTTAAATCATTCAAATCTGTATCAACTATGTTTTGAACCTTTGCAGTTGAAGGTTGTTTAAATCCTCTAATTTTAATTGTTCCTTTTTCTGCTTTTTCAGTATCATCTGGAACCCTTGTTTTAAATTTAAAATTAGGTGCTAACACTTGTTCCATAAGCAAAGAACAAGTTATTGCTTTTAACATATTATTTACAGCAATCATAACTTCGTTATCTTCTGCATCAGGTTGAGCAATTAAGTTAGTAAATTGAGCGTGTGTTTTATTTTTACTATCTCTTGTACAACGTCCGATAATCTGAATTATTTCGGTCAAAGAACCTCTATAACCTACCGTCAATGCATGCTCACAATAAGGCCAATCAAAACCTTCTTTAGCCATTCCTAATGCGATTATTAAATCCATATCATCAACAGATTTAATATTCTTCAAGTAGCTAACAATTTTATCTCTATTAGTAGGATTATCATCAACTAAATCGGCTACTTTTATAATCTTTCCATCAGTTTTTCTTTTTATGTACAAAACTCCAGTTTCGCTATCTTGTTTTTCAAACTCACCTATACTATCAAGAATAGCATTTACTTCTTCATACTTTTCTTTTGTACTTTCACCAGAATTTACATTAGGTATATGCAATATAGTTTTTTTGTCTGTATCTAAAATTTCGTTAATTGCACTTAGATATTTACCTTGATAAAAATGATAACCTATACCAAGTGATTTTAGATAATTATAACCATTTAACTGGTCATAATAGTTATAAGTTACTTTATCAAATTTTATTTCATCTTCTGGTGCTAAAACAGGAACTCCATCACCTCTAAAATATGAACCAGTCATTGCAACAATATGTGCATTTGATTTACTCATTATAGAATGCAACAAGTTGCCTAATTTACTACTATCTTTATCAGCTGATACATGGTGAAATTCATCAATAGCAAGCAAACAATCATTAAATTTATTTTCTTCGACTTCTTCATAAGCATATCTTAATGTTGCATGTGTACAAATTAAAATCTTTGAGTCACTGTCTAAAAATTTAGAGAATAAAGTTACTTTTGATTCATCACTTCCTGCTGTACATAAATTATATTTATCTTCTGGATTCCAGTCTTCAAAGAATCCATTTTCTTTCAAATTTGTTTTTTGGAAGGATGCCCCAATAGAACGTTCAGGGACCGCAATAATAACTTTTTTTATTCCTTGATGAGCTAATTTATCAAGAGCAATAAACATCAAAGCTCTTGATTTCCCTGAAGCAGGAGGAGCTTTTATGAGAAGATATTGTGAACTACGAGCCGCAAATGCCTTTTCTTGCATTTCTCTCATTCCATATTGGTTAGTCTTTGTACTTTCGCCGGTTCTTGCATATGTAACATCTATTATATTAGGCATTTATTCTCCTTTACCTTCAAGTTTCTTGCGTTCTTCTCTTTCAATTTTCTTAATTGAATCAACTGTAGGCAAATCTTCTGGCATAGTTCCACCAAGTTCTTGAATAGTTTCTCTAACCTTTTTACCAACTTCGTAATGGGTTTGGTTTGCCTTATATTTACCTTTGATATTTTCACGTCTTAATTTTTCTTCTGTTTGTGTAGCTCGGAATAAATTAGCTGCAAGCTCCGTGCTTCCCATATGGTCGAGTATATCTTGGCTTTTCTTTAAACCTTTTCTGTTATGAATAGCTTGTCTATCTAAGCCACCATACAGACCTTTGTAGCCATAATTTTGAAATATTGCATAGTCTCTCGGCTCTTTTACACCTGCATTGCTTGCTGCATCTGCAAGGTGTTTATTATGCTTTTTCATTTCTTCACGCAAGAATAATCGTCTTTGATTTTCTTCGGATTGGATTAGCTTTTGTTCTTCCTCTTCAATCAATTCTTTTTGACGAGTCTTAATTGCAAAATAAGCCTGCCCCATAGCTACATTCTTTTTTGTTGGGTCAGCATTTTGCACAATTAAATAACAAGCAAAACGGGAAAGGCGATAATCTTCAACCTCTCTTTCAGCCCCTGAACCGATTTCAACCATTTCGCTCACCTGAGCGAAATGGTCCTCTACATCATATCCACTACTCTTGCAGGATTCTTTAGCTTTGTTTATAGGGTTCAAAAATTTCCCATACTCGGAATATTCTAATAGCTTTGACAAATTTCTTGCAGACCAATATTCAAAACCATCTTCAGTCATCCTTTTAATCTTTTCAAATGGTGATTTCAATAAATCATCTATGCTGTAATCAGACATTCTTAGTCTCCTCATTGTTAGTTAAAATATCAAATATACTTATTTGTCCATTATTGTTTTCAATTTTAGTTGGTTCATTTAATTTAAAATCACTTGGTAAATCTTTAATAACTCTATTGTTAAATTGATAAACATCTGTAATATTTGTTTGAACTGTTGTAACAACACCATTCTTCATCTCTCTTACGTATTCTATCTTTGCCAGAATTTCGTCTGGAGCTTCTGATTCTTTTAGAGGGTTTTCACCACTCCAAACAAGTTCTTTAAAGTTTTCATCAAGAATTTTATAATCATCACTTTTAGTTTTAGAATGGTCTTTTAATGTCCAAACTTGAGTGCTACGTACTGTGATAGGTTTAATAATAGTCAATTTAGCATATTCTTGAATATTTGAAATATCTCTCATCTTATCAGGGGCAATATAATAACAGAATTGAGATTTTTGTATTAGAGATTTATCTTCATCTGTAAATCCCAAACTTAGGACATTGTCATCATTTATAATAGAAAGATAGAAGTCAGTCTTAGCCTTTATTGACTGGTCTAAATCGCCATTATCAGGAAGTATTGCATCCAACTCCGAAGCAGGTTTAGAAAAAATACCGACAGTTACATCTTTAATTAACGCACCTGTTTGCTTTCCATAATATTTGTAATCATGTCCTGTAATACCTTCAAGAATGCCATCTCCAAAATTTCCCAATCCTGCTGATACTACTGCACCTGTGACAAATATACAAAACTTAGATTTAAAAGAACCTTCTTCTGGAGGTAATATATAGATGTTACATTTTGCGTGTTTGCTGTAAAAGAATTTAGAAACATTATCCGTTACAGTATTCAAAGATTTAGCAAGTTGTCCAAAAGCTTCAACACTTAATTGACTTTCTTTTGTATCAAAGTGAAAATAAATGATGTTTGAGCTATTTTTCTCTACTTGTTCCATTTTGATCCTTTACAATAAACTTAGTTGTTCTTCTGGGCTTAGTTTTTTGTCTGGGTTTGTCATTATTTCATAGCGTTTGAAAAGGTGTTCCAATCGTTTTTCATCACTTTCAAACGGTGTAGAACGATAACATTTTTCTATTGCTATATCAAGACTATGATGAGCTTCTATTAACCCTTGTGGCATTTTATCAGGGTCATATAGCTCTGCCATTGTTTTATCAGAATGCTTTTCTCTTTCTGCAAGGATATTATTAACATAATATTCAATATTTTTCTTTTGTTTGTCTGAAATATTTGGAAAAGGAAAAGTATTGTAGCATAATTCTGCTGAATATCTTAATCGAGTCTCAAGTTTTCCTGCAACAGCTCTAACCCATACCATGTGCATTTGTGAGGTAACAACGCCAAATACCCAAGGCTCAGCATCATATATAGCTAATGCAGAATCTGAAATAATAGTGTTAGAATTTAAAAAACCACAAGGTATATATTCTCTTCTTTCAGAAGAAACCCTAGGTATAATTATTGAATTTGTGTTTTTAAATCGAACTTCTCCGAATCTATATGGATAATCAGCTAATTTGTTGGTTGCCATTCGTTTGCTGGAACTACGATATTGTTTAATGGCAATAATTCTTTCTTCTATTTCTGGACAATTATTAACTAACTCTATATCCTTTTCGGTTATCCAAAAACAATATCTTTCTTGTCCTCTTATGAACTCTTGGGACCCTAAAAACATTTTAATCAAATGCATAAAATTAGGATACTTTTGTTTGAAATTCATAGCTTCTTCTTTTGACAAAATTAAATAGCCATTGTCATTTGGCATGCTTCCAAAACAAATTTCTGGCAATATAGAAACAGGATTTCTTGATTTTTCAATATATATATCTTCATAGTTGATTAAATAACCATTAATATTTTTAACAACCTCTTTTGAACTAGACGTAATTAAATACTTTGGTTTACTAGATTCATTTCTAAGACCAATAATAACACAAGTTACACCTGCATTAGATTTTGCATTATTGGTCCATTTAAAGGATTGATAAGCGAACCCCATTTCAACCCCATTTTTTAATAAGTTTTTCCACAATAAAGAAACTTGTGCTCCCTGACAAATAGAGTTTGTAGTAACAAATGCAAACTGGGAGTTGGTGTTATGTATATAATCAGTAGCTTTTTTAAACCAACAAGAAATATAATCTAAGTTGTTATATCCATCAATAAGATTGTTAAACACAAGGAACATATCATGTTTCTGTTCTTCGGATTGCAATCTCGCCCCTAAATACGGAGGATTTCCAAGAATATAAATCTCATTATCTGTTCCTTGAATTTCAAGTTGTTTAAATTTCTCAAGTTCAAAAAGCTTGTATCGTTCCATTTCCTTGTGAGTTAGGCCTTTAACACCTTTAGGACATACTTTTTCCCAATCGAGTCTTGTTGCATTACCACATACTATATTACCACTTTTACTTAAAGGTAAAGATGTTTTGCAATCCCCAAAGAGTTCTTTGAATTTTTTATTCATTTGGTGTTCTGCTAACCACAAAGAAAGTATTGCAATTTCACAAGCAAAATCATCTATTTCAATTCCATAGAATTGTTGTAATTGCAGTTGTGAGTATATTAATGACTTTTGCCCAGTTACTTCTTCAATCTTCTTAATTATATCCATTTCAAGAAGTCTTAACTGTTTATATGCAATAATTAAAAAGTTGCCACTTCCACATGCCGGGTCAAATATCTTTAAGTTATAAATCCTGTTTAATAGATTTCTTAATTTCTTTTCAGTATCAGCTTTTTCATATTCTTCTCTTAAATCATTTAAGAATAGAGGCTCTATTACTTTCATAATGTTAGGAACAGATGTATAATGTTGACCAAATCCACTTCGTACTTCTGCAACAGATACGGCTTGAAACATTGAGCCAAAAATATCAGGGTTTATTTCTTTCCAGTCTTGTCCTCCACATTCAATCATCAATTTTCTAACCTTGGAATTTAATATTGGAATATCTGCTTTTTGTGCAAACAATTTACCGTTTACATAAGGAAATGCTTGAATATATGAAGGATATGAAGTTTTTTCTTTATCATTCTTATCTAAAGATTCAAATAGGATTGCAAGTACATCAGCTAAATCATTCCCATCTTCATTGGTATGATTAACGATAGTCTTTGAAAAAAGGTTATCCTCAAAAATACCAGTATCTTCTGCAAAGAAACAGAATAATAATCTTGTTAAAAAGACATTTAAAGAATGGTTTTTATCTTTTTCTATCAGTTCAGGATTTAAATGTACAATTTCGTCATAAATCTTTGCCATTTTTTCTGCAGCTTTTACATCAGCAGGGTTTTCTTGATGTGCGATATATTTTTCTTTACCAGTCCAAGGCAGAAAGAAATCAACATGTTTATGCAATTCTGTTAATTCTGCATCAAGGGTTTCATTGGTTTTAGTATCTATTGCTAGCAGTTTTTTATCATTCTGAACAATTATAAACCTTGGTTTATGTGTATATGTTGTAGAATCATTTTTTAAATCATCTATAGTAGAGTATAGATTATCATTAGGACAGTACTCATAAAATAATTTTTTCTTAATAATGAGTTGATTTTCTTTAGAAGAAAGGTTAGAATTCCCTTCTCTAAGTCTTTTGATAGTCATCTTAGTAAAGCCAAATGTCAACAAAAAATTAAAGATAAAATCTTTTTCGGAGAAATTTTCTACTAAACTTTTGACATCTTCTTCGATTTTTGAAGTTTGCATGGATACCATTCCCTTTTATTCGATTATAGCATGAAAATGCAGGTTTAATGGCATTTATAAGAAAACTTAGTATATTGTTAAATAGAAACCTTGTTCAAAAAGTGTTCAAAATCACTTTTAAGGTTGTTAAAAATTAAAATAGGTATCTCACTGCCTATCGCATAGTTAAATACCAAATAAAGAGTTACTCCAGCCTATAAGAAATTATTATTCTTTAAACATTTTTTCGATATCAAATTGTGAAAAGTTTATATTCCTGAATTTTTCTATTTGCTTTTTAGAATATTCTTTATGTATCCAGTTGGACATAGTTTTTGCGGATGTAATCTTTGCCCTGTTAATTTTTATCTTAATTAACCTTTCAAAGCGTTGAATAGCCAGCTCTCTTGCTTCAACTATTGTATATTGTTTTGTAGACAGATAATATTCTTTAAAGAAATAGTATATCTCTCCGGGTTCTCTGGTTTCAGAGCTGACAAGATTCACCAATCCATTCTTAGATATTTCATTTTTAAAACGGGTATATTTGGATAGAGATATATTAGCATTTTTTAAAGCAATATCTAATGCTTTGCCGCTTTTACCTTGGGTTTGTTTTAAAATTTTAAACATATTTTTAATGTTTACCTTAACACTCGGTGGTGCAAAAAAATAATCTACAAAACCATCCAGTTCATTTATATTTCTTAAAAAGATTTCTTTTGGCTTTTTAACACGAAACGGCAGCATTTTGTGTAAACTCTCATAAGTATTCTCAGACGGAGTGTCTTTTGCTTTGGATTTATTACTTGCCGGAATATAAGTATATGAATCGCCGTTATCTTTAATAATATGTTTAGATATCATTTTTTCTAAAATAGGAATAATTTCAATTTTTGATTTTTCCAGTAAAATTTCTAAATCACTCAATGTAAATATACTTAATTTTTTAATAGCCGTTTCAATATTCTTTTCAAGTACGGTTTTCTTTTGTCTTTGTATCACTTTACAACTCCAGATCTTGTTTTGCAATTCGCTTATACCCGTTTGTTTCAGCCAATTCTTCTATCTTTAAAATAGATATGACGATTTGCCGCAAACGATTTCCATTTTTTGCAATTATTTCAATTACATCGTCATCGACCGGTACTTCACACAACGTAGTAACAATCTTTCTCACATCCTCTAAATCAAATGGTTCAAATTTATAAATACCTAAGAGCCTATCATATAAATGTTTGTATCTTTTAAGTTTTTTATCTGCTGCACCCATTCCAACTAATAAAACGGGAATCCCTGTTCTGTCGTGTAAATCCCTAACCGTTTCAATCGCTCTTGTAGAATCTACTAAGTAATCAACTTCATCAACGATTAAAATTTGGGGATGTTCAATTAATTTAGTTACAGCTTGTTCAAATAATTCATACGCTCTTTTCTTGGGTTCTTCTCCAAGTTCTGTCACAAGTGTTTTAAGAAACCAAATTCTTGACATGCCGTTAGCCGCTGTTACTAAAACCGCATCTTGTTTCAAACTCCACCATAAAATAGTATTTGTTTTGCCAAGTCCCGGTTCTCCATACACAAGTCCGATTTTTGGAACATTACTTTTTGCATTTTTCAATTTTTCTGCAAGAGCAACAAAGGCTCTTACGTTTTTAGTTTTTACAAATATTCTCTTCATTTATTACTCCTTTTAATCCTCAAATCCGTATAACAATTTATATTCGGTAGATTTTTTATAATTCTCCAGCCAAATATGTTCTTCTTCCGTAAGTTCCGGCTTATCCTTTAGGTAATCATATCTTTCATATTTGTTATGAAATACAATTTTTTCAGGGGGGATTTCTTCATCTTTTAAACTTTCAAGCAACAGTTTTTTATCTTCGATAGGCTTATAAATCACCGGTTCCTGTTCATTTAATAGGTGCAAATAAACTTTTTCACGCTTTAATTCTTTTAAATATTGTTTTACTGTTTGTTTTTCCAATTCTTTTTGTTGTTTTAATCTCTGTTTAAGTTCTTCTACATCTTTTGCCTCGCCGGTATAATTGGCAAGAGGATGAATTGGCTCAAGCCTATCCGCAATACAAAGAAATTCTCCCTTAATCGTATAAACCTTTATTGACGATAAATCAAACAGACTATATTTTATAACAACTTGTGTTTTCAAGCCGTATAAGCATTCATGAAAATAATCTGATTTTAAAAATCTTATTCCGTTCCTGCCAATATTTTTGATGACAGTCACCATCATTAAATCATCCAACTCTGAAATATCAACACCTTTCCCTTTCCCTGCCTCAAGAACCTCTCCGATTGTTAAGCCTTCAACATTTGGGCAGGGTTGAGCATAATGAAAATTTAACATCCATCGAGTTATATAATTTATAACCTCATTCAGCGTTGGAACGTATTTATTATGAATTTCATTGTGGAATTTTTCATTCCTCTTCTTATAAGCAGGTTTGTTATCAATATTAGAACCTACAAATGAGGGTAGTATCCGCTCAAAACTATCCTGCATTTCTCTAAAAAATCTCTCTATCGGTTTAGCCTTAGCATTATATGGTTTTGCAAAAATTGGAGTAATTCCTAATTTTATAAATAAACCGCTAGCAGGATTATTATCTGTAAAATAGTCTGCTTTATATGCTTTTCCATTATCTTGATAAACAAATTTAGGGTACTTACCTAACGTTATAATTGAATTTCTTAATGCTGAAGCAATACACTGGGTATTTTCTTCAAGCATAACTTCAAAGCCGACCATTGCACCGGATTTCCAATCTTGATAAGCGTTAATTGTCGGTCGGCATGGCTTTCCGGTAAACGGATTTATAACTTCAAATGCGAGTCTGTGACCGTCGCCAATTAAAACATCTCCGACATTTAATTTTAAAATATCTCTTTCTATATATGGTATGACTTTATCTCTTAGTGCCTTTGCCCCCTCTCTCGCAAATACCCACATGTCATAATGCTCTTGTTTGTATTTTGAAACAAATCTTCGATAAGTCATTTCACTGGCAAATTTAGTTATTCCTTGTTGAGATAAAATGTGTTTTGTCAGTTTGATAGCCTTGCCTATATTTGGCTGATTAGGATTTAACAAAATTTTTAGTACTGTTTCTTTTTCTTTCTCCGAAAAACTTTCATTATAAGAGTGCGGTTTATATTTTGGAGCTAAGGATTCCCAATTGTCGCCGTTTTCTTTAAGGGTTTTATCCCATCGCAATATTGTTGAAATACTAATTTTATTCAAATTTTCATAAGAAAATTCTTTTGAAGTCATTGTATTATAGATACTAATAAATTCTTTAACAGCATCAACTTTCTTGCCTCTATAATTAATACAAAACTTTCGCCATTGCATTACAATATCAAATTTAGTCAATGCCCGTTTTTTACTTTTTTCACTTATTGGAATTTCATAATTAGAATTATTAGTCTTTGGAGTATATAGGTTATTTATTTTTTCTTGCAATTCTTCTTCAACTGACGCAACCAATACTTCATATCTTTGACAAACCTTGTGTCCTTTATATTTACCGCTGATAATAGCTTTTCTAATTGCTCTATCTGATACTCCCTTAATTTTTGCCAGTTCTGTTGCTCTAATCCACTCCATTATACTCTCCTATATTTCAATAAATTGTATTAAATTATAATTTTTATGGATTAATCAAGAGAGCGTTTATATTGTATAGCTCAATGTAATATAATAGTGGAATAATATACATGATTATTCTAAAGTTTTGTTATAATTTTTCTTCGATATATAGTTATTCAGAAATTTACATGTATAATTAGTTTATGTACCAAAATGAACCGGAATGGGCTAAATATATTACAGAAGAATCTATTGAAGACTATGGATTGTTAGACTTAATCTCCATAATTGGCTTTGAAGCAACTAAAAAGCTTATGATTCATTATGCCGGAAATACCATTACAATACCAAAATCTGCAAATACAAAATATAAACATCAGTATGTTTTAGATCATTATGACGGGACTAAAATGTCAAGAATAAAAACAGCTCTTGCTTGTCAAATTACAGAAAATTACATTTTTAAAATTATGAAAATGTATAAAGATAAAAAAGCTATTTAGAATGTCCGAAGTCTAAGGTTCCGCAAAATTGGTTCCGCAGATTTGCAAAATTAATATTTTCTCTGTGAAATTCTCAAATTTGATGTTATTTTTAAAATTTACACTGTAATTATTGTCAGTATTAGACTTTGCTCAATTTTATACTTAGCGATTTTATTGAATTTGAGGCATAAAAGTTCCGCAAATATAAGTTCCGAAAAAATTCAAACATATATAATATCTGCTTCCGACCTATTCTGTCTAAAATTCCGACCTGTCAGTTTGTATTCATTTTATATGTTATTTTACAGAAAAATTTTCCGACCTTAAAAAAAAATTTACCGACCTTTTTGAAAATGGACTTGCCGAAAAAAATCAATCTGTCCGTTAAAAATCAAATTGGGTGTAACACACCGCTATTATTGGGTTTAAATGGTAAAATCAAACTGTCTGTTTTTTCCCAAAAAAGTCCGTTTTCGTCCAGTTTGATTTTTCGAAAATCACCAAACTTCCGACGGCTAAAATATAGTAAAATCAGGGGTTTATGCCTTAAAAATCAAACTGTCTGTTATAATCAAACTGGACGTTTAAATATGTAAATGAACACTCAGTTTGATTTCTTTTAACAGACAGTTTGATTTTTTTAGGCAACTTATAAAAAAATATAAGTATAAAAAAGGAGCATTTCTGCTCCTGTGACATCAATGAATTAATAATATAATTTAATCACAAATAATTTGGTGTAAATTTTTAATTTCATGCAACATACTCTCAACTGTAGATTTTTGCCAAACCTTAGGTTTTAACAATAAAATTCTAAATATTACCTGCGTAAGATTATTTACATGAAATTTCCCTGGTAAACTAATTAATATTTTATCAAGATAATTATAAGTAAGTTCGTTAAGCGGTAAGTTCAAAAATTCTAGTATTTCTTCATCACTGTATCCTGCCAAAAGTGATGCTATTATTTTACACTCATCCGTATTTAGTTTCTCTATAGGTTTAAATTTGTTAATTTTACTCCAGTAATTAAGAAGATGAAATTTTAATACAATATTTCGGTCACATTCAAATTTTATTATATCGTTGCATAGTTCAGAAATAACATTAAATATTAATATGTTAATTATTCTTTCTAATTCAAATATAGCTTTTTTCGCAACCTCTAAATCGTCTGGGGAATTATATTTACTATCAAAAATAGCACAACAATAGATTTGTTTTTCGATAAAGTAATTAAACTTTTTATAATTAGGCTTATTTCCGAGATTGTATTTAAAATTATTATAAAGCTCATTGTAAGAAGTATTGTTATCTTTTTGAGATATTATTTCTGAGAAATCTTCTAATATAAAATTTGGTGTTTTTTGTAAATATGAGATTAAGGTAACAAGTCCTGCAAAATTTCTATCCAACTTTAAGTCTAACATTTTATGTAAATCTGGTTCAGTAATTTCTATATCCTTATCTTCAAGATCTAACAACCACTTCATAACGTAAATTTTCTCAAGCCTTGTTTCAAAATTTTGAACATTAGGACACATAGTAGATATTGGCATATTCACCACCTTTCTAATTTAAAATTAATTAATTTTGTTTTAAGATATTTGAATATATTTAAAACTCTCTTTTCTAAAGTTTAATAATAGAGAGTTTAATTTTTTCATGCAATTAGCCGATTGGGCTATTTACTAATTATTAGTTAGTGTTAACTAACGTGTTGTCTATCGTTATAAATTATGCATTAGATATAATTTATTAATATGGAATTGAAAAACTTGTTTGGCAAAAAACTAAAGAAACTCAGGGAAGCAAAAGGGTTAACTCAACAAGAATTAGCTGAATTATGTGATATGCAAACAAATTCCATCACTTTAATTGAGATAGGAGAAAGAGCTGCATCTTTTGCAACAATTGAAATCCTTGCTAAAACGTTAGGTGTTAATTATTATGACCTATTCAATTTTGACTGTGGAGATGGGATAGAGCCTTCAAAACAGAACCTTTTAGATTATTTGAACAATGAATTAAAAACTTTTGATGAACCCCTATTACAGCACATGATTCATTATTCTAGATTAGCTAAAGAACTATATGCATCAAAAGAATAAACTTTTAAGATTTTTTTTCTGTTTTAAAACATTGAACTAACTTGAATGCAATCTCTCTGTCTTTATAATCAAGATCTTTGAATGCTTCAGAGGCTAAAAATAGTAACTGCTTGTCTTGTATATCGTATGTATTTTCATCAAAAGTAAAAATGTAAGCAAGCGGAATTTCAAGAGCTATCGCAATTTTAATCACAACGTTAAAAGATGGGTTATTGACTCCGATTTCAATACAGGATAATGTTTGAGATGCTATGCCTGCAAGATGAGCAAGTTCTCTTTGAGTGAGACCTTTGGATTTTCTGTATTTTGCTATATTTGCGCCAATTTTCTTTTTATAATCGCTGACACTTGGAGAGTCTGTCATTTTCTAGTCTCCAAATGTGCATCTATAACTCTGACATAGAATTGCAAATCATTTAAGGATGCTTCATTTAACTTTTTATCAATGTAAGTTCTTAATTCATCTCTGGTTTTAATATAATCAAAATCAAATAAATCTTTAATATTACAATCTAAGACTTTGACAAATTTTTCAATATTTTCTTTTAAAGGAAATCTAGCACCACATTCAATTCTAGAGATAGTTTTTACATCAAGAGCAGTCATATCAGCTAATTGGGCTTGAGTTAAACCTTTAGCTTTTCTTATTTCTTGTAATCTTATACCAAAGTCTCTAGTAATATCCATATTATTGTCATTATAGGAATAATAAATAAATTTAATAACCGCCAACGGCGTACCGATTTTGTGGCAATATTACCTTGACTGACGTATAATAAATAAAAAACTGGACATTATCGGATTACAATTAAAGGAAATAAAAAATGAAAAAATCTATTTACATAGCAATTATAATGGGGATTTTAATCTGTGTTATAACCGTATTTGGATATAATAAATATAATCAATATGCAACTCAAAAGGTCGACCTTGTTAGAGTTGTAGACGGAGACACAGTTGTTGTTTCAAATTTTTTGCATCAGGATTTATATATCCGCCTTGTTGGCATTGATTGTTTAGAAACTTCCGCAATACATCGGGCTTATAAACAAGCCTATGAGAATAAAATTTCAATAGATGAAGTTTTAAAAAGAGGACAGGAATCAACCAATATATTAAATAAATTTTTAGAGCAAAATAAGGAACAGTTAGTTTTAGAAGCTCAAGGATTAGATAAATACAACAGGATTTTAGGAATTATTTATGCAGGTAAAACCAATATAAATGATTATATGGTTGAAAAAGGAAAATGTTCAGTATTTCTATATGATGAATAATTTTATGCTAAAATCAGCATGAAGTATGGAAGAGAATAAATTTCAAAGTCAATATTCTGCATTAATAGAGGCAAAGCGTCTTGAAGATTTTTCGGATGACAAAAATTTTTTGCCTGTTTATGCATCATCTACCGCAAAGATTTTACCTTATCAAATAGCAGCGGCACGTTTTGCATTAAGGTCAGACTTTTTAAAAGGTTGTATACTCTGTGATGAAGGCTCACTCGGTAAAACCTACGAGGCACTTCTTGTTGCAGGGCAAAAGTGGTATGAAGGCAAAGAAAATATTTTGGTTGTTCTTCCGCCAAATCTTGTTACGCAGTGGAAACGCAAACTTGACACTGATTTTACCATTCCTTATGTTTTTTGGAATAATACAAAAAATATACCTGATGAAGACGGGATAGTAATAACGACTTACGAGAATGCCTCTAAACGAGCGGATAAAATCAAAGAACGAGATTGGGATTTGGTAATTTTTGATGAGGCTGATACACTTGCAAAACCTGAAAAAGAAATTGTCAAAACCTTAAAAAGTGCCGTTCGTGAAGCCTATAAACTTTTACTTACACCTACCCCTATAACACTAAGCATAATGGATATTTACGGCTTAATTCATTTTATAGATGAAAGTATTTTGCCTGATTCTGACTGGTTTTACAAGCGATATTTCAGAAAGCCTGAAAATTATCCGGAACTTACAAGCTGGGTTTCACAATTCTGTTTCAGAACATTAAAAAGTCAGACAACAGAATATGTGAATTTTTCCCGTCGTCTTCCTATTACTGTGGATTATCCGCTTATACAGGAAGAAAAAGAATTATACAAATTAATTTCAACATATATAACTTCTGAAGATAAAGTTGCCTATCCTGAAATAGATGAATACAACCTTAACCTGTTGTTTTTCAAAACACTTTCATCTTCACCGCAGGCATTTGTGAATATGCTATCTCCTGCAATTCAAAGAACTTACGGACTTGAAAAAGCTGCACTTATACATATTCAAACCCTTGCTTCAGAAATAAAAATCAACTCAAAAACCACACAGCTTTTGAAGATTTTAAAAACAGTTTTTAACCACCTGAAAGCAATGAAAGTTAATCAAAAAGCGATTGTATTCGTAGATAATAACACAACGCTTGATAATCTTTATATGATATTCAGACAGAACGGATATAACACGCTTAAATACAAAGATAATGACACACTTGAAAATTTTCGTAATGATGAAGATGCTCAAATCCTTGTAACGACGGATACAGCGGCAAAGGGTTTAGATATAGAATACTGTCCTGTGGTTGTAAATTACGATATGATTTATAATTCAATTCAAATGGAGCAGAGGATTTGCAGATGCCACAGACAGGGACAAAAGTCGGATGTGCTTGTAATAAATCTGCTTAGCCGTGAAAATTTTGCAGATGTAAGAATGCTTGAACTAATAAATAAACGGACTTTGCAGTTTAACGGGATTTTCGGGATGTCGGATGATATTGTCGGGAATTTCGACACAAAGATAAAAGAAGTCTTGCAGGATTTCCGTCACAGAGATGAAGTTGCTCAGGCGTTCCACAAAAACCTCACAACTCATCGACAAACAAACGAACAGCTTGTGGAAAATTCGGAAGATATTTTATTTACGACATTTACAAAATCTATAGCTGACAAAGTGACGGTTACACCTGATTATATTGAAGAAAAAGCAGAGGAACTCAACGCAGACCTTTGGGAGCTTGTGAAATATTATTTTGAAACCATAAAGCCCGACTGGTACGAGGTTGATGATGTTAATAAGACCTTGACCTTGATTGAGGGTTACAAACGACCTTATTTATTTTCGTTTAACGATAACGGGCGAATGAGAAATTATGAAGGTTATAAAAGATATGGATTAGGCAAGGATTTTAAACCTCAAACCGGCAGGATAAGTTTCACATCAACTTTTGCAAAAGGAATTTTGAGAGAAATTGATACAAACATTGCACCTGAGGCGAAAATTTATGTAAATACGGACATTGAGCCTTGTGAGATTGGATTTTATAATGTAGCCATAACCTCAAAGGATGTTTCTTCTACCCGCCATATTTTGATAGGTCAAACACAATCAGGTGAGATTTTAACAGAACAAAAATGTCGGGAACTTTTAAGTTTGCCAGTAATAGAATCAGAAGAACGGGATAGGCTTGAGCAAATCAAAGATGGAAAGTTATTACAAAATTTTGCAGGTGTTGGAAGTTTAGACGATAAAATTTCAAAAGAGGATATAATCAAGGAATACATAAAAAATAAAGAGGGGTCATTCGCTTTTGAAGTTGAAAAAATAAAACTTCTTGCAGGCAGGAAGAAAACACAGCTTGAAACGGATTTGAACGACATTAAAACAGAGATTAAAGATTTGAAAAAACAGGCTTGTGCAAACAAACTTGAGGAGCTGAAAACAACAAAACGGGTAAAAGTTTTGGAAAAAGAATTACTCAAGCGAGAAGAAAAACTGTTCTATGATAAAGCACATATTGACGTTGAAACTGAAAAAGAAATCGCGGATTTGACAGATGAGTATAATTTTAATGTTCTAATGAGCCCGCATTTCAAAGTACAAATTTATAAGGCACCCCCCCTAAGAAATAATTTTTGTGGTAAGATTAACTCAACAGGAAAATAACTAATAGGAATTTATATGGTGGATATTGAAAGAGTTTCGTCACAAAGTATGGATATAGAAAAAGCAGACCTTGAAAAGTTGAGAGCGGTATTTCCTCAGTGTTTTTCAGAGGGAAAGCTGGATATTAGTAAACTTTTAGCATTGTTCGGGCAATATGATGATAACGACTTTGAGAAATACAAGTTTGAGTGGAAAGGCAAATCGGAATGTTACCGTATAGCAGGAAAACGTTCAACAGGTACACTCAGACCTTGCCCGGAAGAAAGTGTAAATTTTGATACAACAAACAATATCTATATTGAAGGAGACAACCTTGAAGTCCTGAAACTTTTGCAGTCGTCTTATTACAACAAGGTAAAGATGATTTATATCGATCCCCCGTATAATACAGGCAATGACTTTGTATATGAGGATGATTTCAAAGATCCTATGGCAAAGTATAAAGAAGTAACGCAACAGACAACAAAGTCAAACCCTGAGACAATGGGGCGTTTTCATACAAACTGGCTGAATATGATGTATCCGCGTCTGCGATTGGCTGCAAACCTTTTGCGTGATGACGGCGTGATTTTTATTTCCATTGATGATAATGAAGTTACAAACCTTAGAAAACTCTGTGACGAAGTGTTCGGTGAAGAAAATTTTGTTGGCTCTATAGCTAGAGCTACAGGTACTACAACTGGTCAAGATGCAAATAAAATGGGGTCTTCTTTTGATTATTTACTATGTTATAGAAAATCAAATGAGTTTTCATTACAAGGTATCCCATTAACAAGTGAGGATTTAAGTAGATTTACTGAGTCTGATGAACTAGGGCAATATTCCTGTTTACAGTTGAGAAAAACAGGTAATGCAGATAGAAGAGAAGACAGACCTTTCATGTATTATCCAATAACAGCCCCGAACGGTAAGCAGGTATATCCTAAAGGTCCTGGTGGATATGAAAGCCGTTGGAGAGTTGCCCCAAGTACATATCAGACACTTGTTGAAAACAATATGATTATTTGGAAGAATAATCGAGATGGTATTTTAACACCATATGTAAAATATTATGCAGAAGGAAGAACCAAACAAATTTCTAATTTATGGAATGATATTGATGGTAATAAAAAGGGATCATTAGAATTAAAAGATTTGTTAGGCATAAAGGTATTTGATAATCCTAAGCCAACCGACTTAATAAAAAGGATATTACAAATATCCGAATCAAAAGAGACTATCATTCTTGACTTTTTCAGCGGTAGTGCGACAACTGCCCATGCAGTAATGCAATTGAATGCAGAAGACGGCGGAAACCGCCAATTCATTATGGTTCAGTTACCTGAACTATGCGATGAAAAATCAGAAGCCTACAAAGCAGGCTACAAAAATATCTGTGAAATAGGCAAAGAACGTATAAGACGTGCCGGTAAAAAGCTTACCGAAAATAATGGTCAACTCGCATTGGAAGAAAAGAAACCGCTTGATATAGGTTTTAAAGTCTTTAAACTTGATACCTCAAATCTAGCAAAATGGGACAGCACACCGCTTGAAAATGCAGGTGCATTATTCCAAAGACTTGATGCAATAGAAAATTCAATTAAATCAGACCGTACAGAATTAGATGTTGTATATGAAGTAATGCTTAAGCTCGGTATTCCACTAGATTATAAAGTAATCCCGATAGAAATTAACGACAAAAAAGCTTATTCAATAGGTGAAGATTGTCTTGTCCTTGTATGCTTGGATTACGGCAAAGACGGAATAACTCCTGAAGATATTGAGGCTATGTGCGAGTTTGTACCTGCAAAAATCGTATCTTCAGAACAAGCTTTCAAAGATGATACCGCACTTTCAAACGCTCATTATATCTTGAAAGATAAAGGTATTGAAATGAAATTATTATAAGGAGTGCCGGGTGAAGTTAAAGTTTAAAAATCAAGAATTTCAAACAGAAGCAGTAAACTCCGTAGCTGATTTATTTGCAGGTCAGGAAAAGTCAAATATGACTTTTTCAATTGACGATAACGGCGGTCAAATAAAATTATTGCAGAATGATTTCGGTTTCGGCAATAAACTTGAAATAGACAACGACACACTGCTTTCAAATATGCACGCAATTCAAAGACGAAATAAACTCCCGTTATCTCGTGATTACGACAGCCGCCAGTTTTCTATTGAAATGGAAACCGGAACGGGTAAAACATACGTTTACACAAAAACAATTCTTGAACTCAATAAGCGCTACGGCTTTTCAAAATTTATTATTGTAGTTCCATCTGTTGCAATCAGAGAGGGTGTTTTCAAATCTTTACAGGTAACAGAAGAACATTTTAAAAACCTCTATGACGGGGTTCCTTACAGATATTTTATTTATAACTCTGCTAAACTTTCGGATGTCCGCCAGTTTGCAACATCAAGCAACATTGAAATAATGATTATTAACATTGACGCATTCAAAAAAGCTGAAAATATAATCAATCAGGAGCAGGACAAACTCAACGGCGAAACTGCTATGAGATACATTCAGGACACTAATCCGGTTGTAATTATCGACGAACCCCAATCCGTTGACAACACTCCAAAAGCTAAAGAGGCAATTCAATCTTTAAATCCGCTTTGTGTACTCCGCTACAGTGCAACTCACAGAGAAAAAATAAACCTGCTTTATCGCTTAACTCCTGTTGATGCATACCAAATGGGACTTGTAAAACAGATTTGTGTTTCCTCAAGTTCTGTTGCAAACGATTTTAATAAACCTTACATTCATTTAAAATCAGTATCTAACGACAATGGCTTTAGTGCAAAAATCGAAATAGATATTGAAAACAAATCAGGTAAAGTTGAGAGAAAAACAATTACCGTAAAACCTAATGACAGCTTGTTTATGCTTTCAGGTAAACGTGAATTATACGAGGATTATGTTATTGCAGGCATTGACTGTACAAAAGGTGCTGAATGCCTCGAGTTTTCTAATTCGGAAGTTTTGCAGTTAGGCAAGACTATTGGCGGGGTTGATGAAAACATAATCAAACGTACACAGATATATAAAACAATCGAGGCACATCTTAACAAAGAATTAAGATATTTTGAAAAAGGAATAAAAGTCCTCTCTTTATTCTTCATTGATGAAGTAAAAAAATACCGTACCGAAACCGGAGAAAAAGGTATTTATGCTCAGATGTTTGAGGAATGCTACAACGAGCTTATGAGCAAGGAAAAGTATGCTCCTCTGAAAACTTATTTTAATACAGATGTTGAAAAAGCCCATAATGGTTATTTTTCACAGGACAAAAAAGGTATTTACAAAAACACTAAGGGCGATACCCTCGCAGATGACGATACTTATAATACAATTATGAAAGATAAAGAATGGCTTTTGTCTTTTGAATGTCCTTTAAGATTTATATTCTCCCATTCTGCTTTAAAAGAGGGCTGGGACAATCCGAATGTGTTTCAGGTTTGTACATTAATTGAGCAGAAATCAACATTTACCTGCCGCCAAAAAGTCGGTCGAGGTCTAAGACTTTGTGTAAATCAAGAGGGTGAACGGATTGAAGACAGAAATATCAACATCCTGCACGTTATGGCAAACGAAAGTTTTGCTGAATTTGCTGAAACTCTGCAAAAAGAAATTGAACAGGAAACAGGCATGAAGTTTGGTGTATTGCAGCTTAGTGCTTTGATGGATTTGACTTATGAGGAAAAAGTCGAAATTGAACACCAAATGGATGAAGCCTCTGCCTTTGATGTTTATGAAGCACTTGTTGCGAATGATGTTCTTGACACTAACGGCAACGTAAAAGAAGATGTAAAAGTTGAAGAAATTGAACTTCCTGAAATAGCAGAGCCGTTAAAACAAGAAGTAAAAAAAATAATTAAGCAGGCTGAATCTGTAACTTTTGAAAAACTCAAAGAAGTAAAATGTGTTGAAACCCGTATTGAAGAAAAAACATTTACGCATGAGCAAGCCACAGAGATTATGGAAGAACTCAAAGAAATGAAAGTAATTTCAAAAGAGGGTAAAATAAAAGACACAATGAAAGCACAGCTTAAAGCCGGCAAACTTGATTTGAGTGAAAGATACACAAAAGCCGCACAACGTGCAATTATGCAGGCATTAGAAAAAGCCGACAACCGCCCTGTTATTCGTGATGCGAATAAAGAAGTTACGGTTAAACTGAAAAAACAGGCAATTTTATCCCCCGAATTTAAAGAGCTGTGGGATAAGATTAAGCAGAAAACTACATACAGAGTAAATATTGATACAGACACTCTGATAAAGAACTGTGTAAAAGAATTACGTGAAATGCCGCCGATTCCAAAGGCTAAACTCTTAACTTCAACTGCTGAAATTGAAATTGAAAATGCAGGAATTTACTCAACAGAAAAGCACATACAAACTACAGATTTAGAAAATACTTATAATTATGTGCCTGATATTTTGCGTTTGATAGCTTCTGAAACTTTATTAAAGCATTCAACTATTATTCAGATTTTAAAACAAAGCGGGCGTGAACAGGATTTTATGAATAACCCGCAGTTATTCTATGAAAAAGCACTAGAAATTATTTTGAGAAATCGTCACAGCTTGGCGATTGACGGGATAAAATATATTAAACTTGCAGGTGAAGAATATTATGTTCAGGAAATTTTTGACAGCGAAGAACTTCTTGCAAATCTTGACCGAAATGCTGTTCAGGTTGAACATAGTGTTTACGATTACCTGATTTATGACAGTGGTGTTGAAAGCCGATTTGCAAAATCTCTTGATGAAGATCCTGATGTAAAAATGTTTTTCAAAATTCCGCCAAGATTTAAAATCGAAACTCCAATAGGGAGTTATAATCCTGATTGGGCTGTGTTCTTAGAAAAAGATGGGGAACAAAAACTTTATTTTGTGCTTGAAACAAAAGGAACAACAAGCCTACTTGATTTAAGAAACTCAGAAAAATTAAAAATACATTGTGGTAAGCAACATTTTGCAGCTTTAGAAGATGGAATTGAATTTTCAGAAGAACCAGTAAAAGACTGGAAAGAGTTTAAAGTTAATATTTAAACACCATTTACGAACGTGAACTTTTGTAAATAATTGGACATTATTTTTAATAATAATGGCAAATTTATTCTTTATGAGGTTTAATCTAAAAAAGAGGAAATTATGAAGATTAATCCAGTATATTACCAAGCATACAATTATAGTGTAACACAAAATCAACAACAAAAGTTAAATAATCTTAATTCTAATTATGCATATAAATATATTCAAAAGGATGCCTTTATGTTTACTGGTTCAGCTAATATGTGGGACAAGGTTAAAGACATAGGTAAAAAGGCTGTAGACAAAACAAAAAAATCATTTTCTGATTTTTCCTCTCTTTTTCAAAATAAAAATATAGAACTCTCTCAAGAGGAAGAAACATTTATTAATAGTTATTTCAAGAAAGAGGCAGAAATTAAAGCTGAATATGACAAAAAAATAGCAGCGGTAAAAGATGGTTTTTTGGATCAATGGACAAATGGCTCTGAAAAAGAACGAGAAAGGTTACGTAAAGAAAAAGAGCAAGCATTAAAAGTTGCATATGCATATCAAGATTTATTTGAACAGAGAGAACAGGAAGCAATTGATAACAAAAAGAAATTTGCGGAACTTGCAAAACAACTAAATATGAGTAAAGAAATATTGGCAGCATTTGAAAGTTCTCAATTATCAAGTCAGCGAAGACTTGACATTATTAATAGAAGGAAAGAACTCTTAGATAAAAAGGGATTTAGCCAAATTGCCGGTTATATCGATGAGAGAAATAAGCTTCAAGAAAATTTCCTTGATTTAATTGATGATGAAAAAGCAGGAAAATATTTAACGCAATCAATTCCAAATGCAATATTGTTTTATGGACCTACCGGTTGCGGTAAAACAACTTTTGTAAAGGCTCTTGCAGAAGAAGCCGATTGTAAATTCATAACTATTCAGTGTAGAGGTTCACAAAAAGAAAAAGAACAACAACTTCATAATACTCTTATGGGATATACTGATACTGATGATTTTGATGAAGAAATTGAAGTCCCTGGATTGCTTGATAAAGCACAAAAGAACTTTTTAAAAACAGGTAAAAGAACCATTATCCTGATTGATGAATTTGATAGATTTTTTGGAAAAGATGTTACAAATAAGTTTATAAGAGAAATGAAAGGGATTTTAGAAAGTTGTTCTGAGGATAACCATGTAACATTTTTCCTTACAACAAATAAACCGCAAAAAATTCCTTATGAATTAAGAAATTCACATAGAATTGAACCATCTTATCCTCTTGATCCCCCAAATAAAACTAATACTGTTGCAGTAATTGAGCATTATCTTCAAGGGTGCGATACACAGGATTTGGATTACAATACTATTTTGAATGAATTATTCAAATACGCACCTGATGAGATTTACAGTAATACACATTTAAAGGCGATTTGTGAACTTGCAGCAGATGTTGTAAAACCTGATGACAGCCCGCTAACAACAGATATGTTCCTTCAAGCTATAGAACAATATAACAATTCAAATACTGACCATAATCTTTTAAGAATAACAAAAGAATATCTGAAACAGTATGAAGACGATAAAGCAAATTTATAAAGGAATTTTATTATGAAAACTTCTGGAATTACAACTTTTAACAGCAATATAGATGTAGATGTAACAAGAAACAAAAAAAGAAAAATATTAGAGTCTACTGCAATCTTAGCAGGCTCAACTGCGTTTATTCCTGCAAGTTTTTTAATTGCTGACAATTTTAGCAATAATAAAAAGAATTATCTAAAATCAGTTAAAAATGAAAAAGATATATTTACTAAAACAGTTCAAAAAAATACTGATGTAGGTGTGGGGCTATTAAAAAAAATTGGAAAACCCATAGATGACACTGTAATAAAAGCCATTAGAGATCAAGTTGAAATAACAGAAAAAACTAAATTAGAAGAAAAATTAGCTCTTTTAAATAAATTTCGTAAATCACATGTTAATAAAGGTTTAAAAATTTCTGCAGGAGTAGGATTAAGTCTTGGTGCTGCTATTCTTGGAATAAAAAATGTTTATGAAAAACAAAAAAAGCAATCAGTGCAAGTAAATTCAACTACTCAAACTTATAATAATAAAATAATATCAAATAATAGTCTGTCATTTGGAAATACAAAAAAACAAATTTCTTTTACCGGAATTGTTGATAAAATTGCGAATGAATTAACTCCTCAACAATTAAAAAATTGGCAGGATTACGTAAATGGAGTATTCCCAACATTAGAGGAAACTAAATGGGCACGTAAAATTGCCGACTTTAGATTAAAAGATTGGCCTAAAGGTATTATAAATTCTTTTATTGCCAAATATCTTAAGCCTTCCACTGATAGAGAATATCACACATATTTACTGAAACAAGATATTATAGTCCCATCGGAACCTCCAATGTATTATAGAAATTATGATAAATGGTTTAATACTCAACGGTGGCAAGATTTTCAAAAATGGCCGGAATATATAGACAAAGCTGCTCAATTCGAAAGAATGGAAAGTATTATTAACCAGGAAAGAATAAAGAGTTATGCATTGGAAAAAAAATTACTTGAACAAGCTGCAAAGAAAGAATTATCAGCAGCTTGTATAAAATATCAAATAAATGAGGAATTTTTATCTGCATTTAATAAAGACAATAAAAAAGTAAAAATTCCTGATGCTCTAATGATACAAAGCAAGAACAGAGAGGATGCAACCGAAACATTAAAATGGATTGTTGGAAAATCAAATTCAAATTATATATATATTGAAGATAAAAATGAGGCAAATTATACAAGGTTAGACCAAATTCGTACTGTTCTTGAAGAAGCAGAGGAAAACTATAACAAGAACGGTAAGAGAACTCTTGTTTGGGTTGAAAATTTTGACAAATTACTATCAAAAGACTCTGATAACGAGGAAGTAATCGGAGATTTAAAAGATATGTTAGATAAAATAAGCAAGCAGTATAAAACAACTATTATATTTAGTTGTAATAGCACTGAAAACCTTGATCCAATTGCATTGCAACCACATAGGGTGAAAATATATAATATTGATAAGGAAGCTCCTTTAGAAGAATTACAAAAAATTCAAAATAATTATATTTTATCTAATATTCAAAAAATAAAAGATAGTGATGGATACAGATTTAAATATGTACCATTTGAACAAAATTTTGTTGACTTGTATTTAGGAGATTTTTCTTATAGTTCTAATATTTTATGGGTAGATTCTCAAAATATAGATGCAATACATGCTGTAATTAACAATTTTGATACAATAAAAAAGATACCAAAATTTAAAAATATTAATTCAATAAAATTTCCAAGACCTGATAATATTAAAGAACTTGATAATAATAAATTAAGATGTACTGGGAATATAACAATGGATGGCAAAGTTATCTATGAATATTTTGTATAAATCAGCATTAAACTATAGCATTTATTCCATTTCTATTATACAATCTTAACTTTTCATCTTTATTATTTAGAGTATATTTTTTGTTTTTTGCTTCATCAAATATACAATTTAAAATAATACCGTTTGCCAAAAGCACCATAAATAAAGAATTATTAAAAAAGTTTTTATTTTTACTTTTAAAATGAATACCTGCATACAACAAATCCATTGTAGTTAATAAAAGCAATGTTTTAGCATTGTTAAATTTATGCGTTTTGTCATAAACATAACTATCTAAGTTTTTTGAAGTTTTATTTATATTAACTTCTTTTTTACTGCGTTTTAAATATTTATACTCATTTATAGTGTCTTTAGATGGAATACTTATAAGCATTAAGTACTCTCCTTTTCTAAAATTTTCTGTTCATTCTCAAATTTTTCATTTATTTCTTTTGTAATGCAGGGTTTTACCGAGCGTATTGTATTAATAAAATCATTTTGGTTACATTGATTTTTAGGTAATTTTTTCTCTATAATATTTTCTATTTGAGCATTACTATACATATAATCAGGTTTTACATGTTCAAATTCGTCAGTAATTTCATCCAGGTTATAGCCATCAATTTCTCTGTTATTGACATAATATTGTACAATCTCACGAATATCACTCTTTGATGCTACCCCCATAGGAATTGTTAATTCAACCTTATTTAAAATTTTTCTATTTATTAGTAAAGGATTGTTAGTTGTTAAAAATATGGTTGTATGATATTTTTTTGCACTGTTATCAACTAATTGTAAAAATTCATCTAATAAATCAGGAGTATCATTTAAGAAGTCATCAAATTCATTTAATTGAATAATTGAGAATCTTTTATTTGTGTTATAATTTTCTTCTCCTTCTTCCAACCTTTTCTTGAGCCATTCGAGTGTCTTCTTTTCATTTCCCATTCCTATTGTTTTATTTTTAAATTTAGTACCAGCATCCTCTGCTATTGCTGACCCGATTGCAGTTTTACCTAAACCGCTTGGACCGTAAAATAATAATAAATTGGGGACAGCATTTTCATCTTTATTTTTCACTGGAGTAATATAAACAGTATTTAATAAAGACTTTGTTCCTGCATATCCTGCTATTCTTCCCAACGCATGATTAGATTTTGTTTTATTAATTAAATCTTCTTTGGTTTTTAATACTATCTTATTGAGTTCATTGTCGAGTTCTTTTTTCTGTTCTGGGGTTAATTTTGAATTTATATATGCTGCTCTCGCTTGTTCTTTTTTTATTTTTGAGTTAGCAGCCGCATTAGCTTCTTTTAACATTGAGAAATTACGTTTTCGCCATTTATCTGCAAGGATATTTGTTGCTTCTCCAGTAGTGAAAGCAAGGTTAATCAATAAATCTTTATCCTTAAATTGTTTGATAAAATCTCTTGTGTTTAGATTTTCAAGATTAAGATCATCAATAATTTTTTGCTGAATTTCTTGAAATTCTTTAAATACTTCTGGTGTGTTATTTAATTCTTCTTGCATTTTTTGTATAGCTTGTAGTGCATCATCTCTTATAATACTATCTTCTGGAATGTTAAGTGTTTCATAGAAAAGAGTATTCATAAGTGCCATACCAACCAAATTTTTAAAATATTCTTTCTTTGATTTTTCATCCAGATTTTTAGTAGTAAGAACACCCTGTAAAAAACTTGCAGTAAACATAGTCCCTGCTCTTGGTAAATTAATGGTACCCGTTAATGTATGCATTACTTCGCCTAAAATAGAAACGTTCTCCTTTGGAATTTTAGATAAGGCTGTTTGTACATCTGAAGAATTAGAAGGATCAAGAATCCCGTGATCATGAAAATGTAAAATACCCATTGTTGCGCCATAAATGGCTGTTGATATTAATTGATCCTTGGCATTCATAGTATCTTGTTCATAAGCTTTTACATATCCCCAACCCATTTTTTCTGTGATGCCTGTGCTTAATACAGAATTTATTCCTCTGACAGCACCGGTAACAGGACCGGAAGCAGTACCCGCTGTTGCTACATGAGTACCGATTCCAAGCCAACTTAAAAGAACTTGTGCACCTCTAACACCTATATATGAGCCCATTACATACTGTCGTCCTGCATACATGAGGCTTGCAGCAGGATTAACGTTTAATAAATTTTGTAAATACAGAAACATCAGGGCTTGTGTCCCACGTAAAAAAGCTGTATCTGCTCCAACCGCAGCACCTTCCCCCATAGTCGCTGATATTGTACCGCAAGCAGCACTTGCACTATGAATAGCTATATGACATTTCTTTTTTTGTTCAGGAGTCAGAACTCCACCAAAAGAGATTTCTTTTGGAATTCGATTAGCAGCTATAATCTGGTCAGATTGTGGAAAGGCTTTTATAATTTCCTTTAAGCCTTCTTTTTTGTTTTTTTCACCTTCCGTAAGATTCGTTTTTGAGTTTAATTCAAAGAGCTCTTCTTGAGCACGTTTCCTTAAAAATGTAAATAATACATTTCTAGCTTTATTATTTTCAAAGACATCTAAGAAACTTTTCTCATTATCAAAAAGTTTCCCATCTTCATCCAGTTTTTTATTATAATATTTTTCAGCAAATTCATAGTCTGAAAGGTTCTCAAGTGTTGGAGATTGAAATCCCAGTTCTATATTGCCATTGGAAGGCTTATTTATATATAGTCCACTAAAGTAAGAATTATTGATATTATTATAGTATTTTATTGCAGAAATTTTCATCTTTTATTTAGCCTATTAAATTATCAAATATTTCTTTACAAGTTTCAAGGAATGATGTATGCGTATCTGGATTACTTATGGTTTCAGTAATTGCATCATTTTGAATAATATCAGCTACATCAGAATGGGTTTCACTTATTCTGTGAAGAAATTCTTGGAAAGAATCCAAGTGTAACCCTACATCAAGATTTGATGCCGGATGATATTCTAATAAATATTCCTTTAATTTAATTTTATCAAAAAAGTCTGCAATTTCTCCCAGAGAATCTTCCTTTAGATGATATTTATCTAAAATACCCTTAAGATCTTCATCAATAGCGACTTTAGAAACACTTCCGTCTGGCTTACTAATGGTTAAAATTTCTCGTCCAAACATATCATAACTTTTAGATTTATCGTATAAATGGCTAAAACGACTATCAGGAGAAAGCGGATTAAAAAAGTCCATAATTTTTTGTGCCAATTTTCTGTTATCATCAGGATCTACAACTCTATCAATTGCAGAATGAGGAATTCTTTTCTCTCCAGAATAAATATTGCTGAAATCATCTTCTGGTCTAGAATTATTGTCCTGTATATATTCCTGTCTTGTTTGTTTCCATTGAATTGGGTTAGCAGTTCCCATAGAAGCTCCCTTAAAATTAGGAGAATTCAAATCGGGTAAGGCTAAATTATGGAGAATACCTGTTTCATCTTGTACAAATGATAAATTATGGTCAGGATCAATAACAACACCTTTTTCCATATCAATATACTTATTATTTGCAAGATCTATATCTACAGAACCATCAAAATTTTTAAATATACCATGTTCAAAATCAGAAATATCGTACTTACTAGCATCAATATCAATTGGAGTACCTTCTATTTTTAGAATTCCTTCATCTGAATCAACCGTGATGGCATCAGTCTTTAGTTGATCTGTACTCATAAAATACGTACCATCAGGAAGAAATATATCTTTAGGATTCATTCTGTTCATAACATAAGTTCCTGCTCCTATTGATAAAACAAATGGAGCTCCAACAATACCTATAGCTTCTAAATCAGATAAAATATCTTTTTTATTATTTTTCTTCTCAACTCCACTAAAAGAAATTCCATCTACTGATTTCATAAAAAAGTCAGGTTTATTATCATTGAAATTTGGTTGTAATGCAAAACTTTTATTTATGTTATTAGTAGAGTTTTGTTGTTTATTAATATTCCCAATAGAATATGTGTGAAATTGTATTTTCATATTACCCCTTTTTTTTCATGCTAAAACATAAACAAGAAATAAGTTGCTATGTAAATATATAACTTTACAAATCGTTACGTTGGTATGAGGATTACCCCTGCAACTGCATCTCAAACCGTTCGGAGGGTAAAAATTTGCCAAGAAGATCATCATATATGTAAATCAAACCATGAAGCTGGGCGTGTTCAGGTCTGGTTCTTTTATCAAGGACAGCGACATATTCTCAATATTGTCTATTGTCAACATTATCCATCTGCGTTTTGTACCGCCCCGTCATATATGAAGTCTGCATATTAACTGCATAGATGGTTTTTAATCTGTACATTGAGCCGAGTTGAACTTTTGCTGCGTTACCTTTAGAATCAACAACAATCTGCTCACCCCGCCAACCTTTCTTTTGCAGGGTTGGTTTGAGTTCTTTTTGAAATTCATGAAACGTTTTACCTTCTGACAGTGCTTTGTCTAATGAAGTGCGAATATCTTTTAATATATCTTCTCGCATAACTTTTGCAACTGTAAAAGTTTTTTATGAGCATCTTCCCATAGGTCGTACCAATCCCACGAATACGAATTTCCTTTTTTCTGAAAATATTTAATTGCGGCAGTCGGAGCAAGTTTAAATAATCCCTTAAGTTCGACTGTCATTAATACTTCACTCCTATAAAATCAAGAACTCTGCCGCATCCGAGTTTATTTATGCAATAATCGTGAAGTTTCCACCTGAGAATGAAACATACACTTTACCGTCAAAGTGGTCGTAAAATTGTTTAATTCAATTTTTACAAACTATGAGTATTAAAAGTTTTTAATAAAAAAAATCGGGGAAAAGTTTATTAAAAAATATTAAGTAAATTTTTCTTTAAATCCTGATACAAATCTTCAAATGTTCGTTCTTTTCGCCAGATATATTCTGCCAGATTGTGATACAAGTTAACTTCATTTTTATTATGACTAACTATTCTTGATAGATAACAATAGACCTTTTTAAATTCTTTGATTTCTGCTTTATTAAAACTCGTTTCATTCTGTCCTTTAAGTAATTTATCTGTAACAAAAACTTGGTTATTATAAATATAAAAATATGCATATTGTTCAAAAAATATTCTATACCTCCCGATTTGTGGTTTTTCAAAGAAAAAATTTAAGAGTATTTTAAGTTGTTGTTCATAGATTAATTTCCTAAATTCTTTATAAAAACCGACAATACAGGCTTGACTCAAGTTTACCAAATGGTATGCCTTTTGCGATGGTATTTTAAGGCAAAATAATTTAATAATTAAATCTATAGTTTCTTGAGAATGATACTGAAACATAAGATGTAAATTTTTGTTTTGTACTTTAATATTATTTTGTGCAGTAGATGATTTTACATAAGAATAGACTCCTTTATGTTTTTCAATACAACCTTCTTCTATTAAAAATAATAGTCCTCTATCGAGCATATTTTCTTCTATTTCAAGATAGCTTAGTATTTCTTCACTCGTAAAGTTTTTTAATCGTCTGCATAGGGAAAGTAGTTTGTCTTTCATTAATTATTCCTTTCAAAGTGTATTCGTCAATTTTATCAAATTTGTTTGTTTCAGATATTTTTTCAATCCTGTTAATGAGCTTAACAAGCTGTCTGAATTGGTTTGTACGTGTTGCAAGATATTCTATTGCATCCTCAGTAAAATTAAGCTCGGTAAGCTCATTAATAATTTCTTTAATATCTGAACTGTTAAATTGTTCGAATTTTAGTTTCTTAAAGATTCTGTCTTCAAAGTGCTTGAACCTTGCAATCTTTTTATCCATCACTCCCATCCCGGATAAAACAACAGGACATCCTGTCGAGTCCTGAATATCTCTCAAAATTTCTATTACGTTTTTACCGCTGAAGAGGTAGTCAGCCTCATCAACTATGATTATTTTGGGATCTCGTTTTAAATGTTTGAGGATAAGTTTAAAATTTTCCTGCATTAAATACAGCGGTCGTTCCCCGAGTTCATCCACAATAGCTTGTAATAAACCGTTCTGCGTCATTTCATTATTTGCTCTGACATAAACCGCATCGTTTCTTGTCGCCCACCAAATAATAGCTTTGGTCTTACCAAGCCCATGGTCGCCGTAAACTAATGCAAGTTTTGGAATATTCGGCGGCAGATTTTGGAGTTCATCCATCAAAGCTACAAATCGCTTGACGTTTTTTGTTTTTACAAATTTTGTATTATTCATAATTAATCTCCGTATAAATTGTAATATTCATCACTTCTCATATAGTCAGCAAGCCATTTTCTGTCTTCAGGATTTGTTGTCCCGTTTGACATAAGCCACTCATACTTTTCATAATTAGAATTAAAAATCGGCTTGTTCATCTGCTGTTCACGAGGTGTTTGCTTCCGTTCACGTTTTGGTTTTGTCTCAGGGATTACTATAGTGTCAATTTTTTCATTTACATTTACCCCTTCAATTTCCAAAACCTCTGTTTTTTCGGTAGGAAAGTATTTTTGAAACTCTTTTTTAGCCTTCTTAAACTGTCGTTGCTGTCTTTGGTACTGCTGTTTGTATTCCTCCATATCTTTAACAGTGCCGAGAACATTTGCCATCGGGTGAACTTTTTGTACCCTATGTGCAACGCATAAAAATTCACCTTTCATTGAATAAACATGAACCTTTGAAAGGTCAAACAAGCTGTAGCGGACATAAACCTTATCCCGAAGTCCAAGTATAACGTCACTTCTGTAATGCATTCCGAGGAACGTTATTCCATGTTTGTTTATTGTTCTTGCTTCCGTTTTCATCATCAGGTCGTTCAAAATATTTTTATCAATGTCTTGCTTTTGAACGGTATTTAAACACTCTTTAATTGTCATATCTCTATCATTCGGACAAGGTTTTGAGTTATGGTAATCAATCCAGCAATCAATATATTTAATAACTTCCTGAACAGTCGGAATGTAGTTTTTATTCATCTTTCTGTGCATTTCACGGTGTAACTTCTCACCCCGTTTCATCCACGCCGGCTTATCTTCAATACTTGTTCCGATGTAGCTTGGCATCATTTTTTCAAACTCCTCCTGAAATTCAAGGAAGAATCGCTCTATGATTTTAGCTCTTGCATTGTACGGTTTAGCAAAAACGGAGCGTATCCCTAAATTTGCATACGCTCCGTTAAAGCCCTCCTCGTCAAAATCACAAGATTGAAAATACTTCGCTTTAAAAGCCCTGCCGTTATCTTGGTATACAACCTTTGGAATCATACCTAAATTAATAATGGCATTTCTAAGTGCTGATGCTATGCATTGGGTATTTTCAGTCATCATAATTTCATAACCTACAAGTGCGGTTGACTTCCAATCTAAAAAGCCAACGAGTGTTGCTCTCGTTGGCTTGCCGGTGAATGGATTAATAACTTGAAAATTCAGAACGTGTCCGTCTGCTATTAAGACATCGCCGACACTAAGCACTGAAATATCCCGTTCAATATATGCTTCCACTTTATCGTGGTATGCTTTCTCGCCTTCTCTAAATAAAACCCATTTGTCATAATTATTTTTTTTGTAGTGTTCAGCAAATCTTTTAAAACTTAAATCACAAGGTAATGCCTCATATCCTCGTTTTTCAAGAATGCTTTTACTTAAATGTACCGCTTTATTTAAGCTGAATTTATTCGGATGCAGTAAGAATTTTAAAAACACCTGTTTCATTTCATCATTTAGAATTGAGTTATATTCATTCTGTTTGCTAACTTTATATCCCGGTATTAAACTTCTGTAATCTTTTGCTTCTTCATAAGCCCCTAGCCAACGATGCAAAGTTCCGATTGAGATACTTCCTAAAAATTTGTAAACCGATGGAAGTAAAAGACCTGAATTATATAATTCTAAAAATACAGAATCAGCCTCTTTTTTAGTTTTGTATTGCGTTCTGACTTTTAATAATTCGTTAACCACATCAACCCTTGCTAATGCCGTCATCCTTGCTTTTTCTGACATAAATGAAGGGGTTTGAGGTTTATTGTTTACAGGAACTAATGCTGTACATTTCATTTCCTCGTCTTCAAGTTTTTCCTGTATTTCAGGTTCAAGGGATGAATATAAAATCTCATACGATTTACCGCCGAAAACTGTTACTTCACGAGCCTCGTACTTGCCTTTTTGTATTGCAATCCTTATACTGCGTGTGCTTTTTAATCCTTTAATCTTTGCTATCTTATTTATATCTATATATTCATTCTTCATCGTACACACACATTAGCTCTGAAGACAAAGAATTTGAACACCACTTCCGAGCTTTGGCAACAACTCTTAACATACTTACGCAATCAAAGATTGCTTGTATGTTAGAGTTTTGCATCCATCATTCTAAAGCTCGCATTAGCTCGCTAAGAGTGAATGTATGTCGCTTTTGTATCAATTATTTTGTGCTAATATGACTTTATGAGCAAAGTTATAAATATTGAAGATGCATTGAAACAATGCAAAATCGAAGTAATAAATATAAATGCAAAAGATTTGTTAATGCCTGAATATCAGAATTTAAATAAATATTTCAATGATGAACGAAAATGGACTACAAAACAAAAAAATAATTTTATAGAATCATTGTTCTTTGGTTTATTTGTACAACAATTATTTATTTATGAACCGAATAAACAAGAAAGCTTTATTATTGATGGTTATAACCGCATCCAAACAATCAAAGAGTTTTTAAATGATGAATTTCCTCTTGAGGGGCTATCTAAATTTAACTGGCAATATAACGGAAAAGTGTTCAGCAGACTGAATGAGACTCTCAAATATCATTTAGAGCATTATCCTATAATAATAAATAAAATAAAACGAAAGACATCAGACGATAATTTAAAAGCTTTATACATAAATTTCAATTCATAAAATTACCGACCTTAAAAAAAATTTACCGACCTTTTTTGAAAACGGACTTGCCCAAAAAAATCAATCTGTCTGTTAAAAATCAAACTAGGTGTAATACCCCGCTATTATTGAGTTTTAATGGTAAAATCAAACTGTCTGTTTTTTCCAAAAAAAGTCCGTTTTCGTCCAGTTTGATTTTTCGCAAATCACAAAACTTCCGACGGCTAAAATCTAGTAAAATCAAGGGTTTCTA
>ULXO01006873.1_pt1 | contig 38646 bp, 32 predicted proteins | sample 1961391 | NCBI WGS metagenome assembly ULXO01 (sample SAMEA4835841, study PRJEB28245) | human gut metagenome | biome: gut microbiome; material: fecal sample | place: Denmark | collected 2008 | reverse complement strand
GATAGCACAAATATCGTCAGAACAAGTCTTGACTATTACACGTTACGCGCATAGCTGATAGCGCTGCAGGCAGCCCAGACTTTGGCTTGCGCAGTAGTGCTGCAATTGCTTTGTAAACCTATTGCCACTCCTCCCAGCCCGACGATGGGCTGACTGTGCCTGGCGCTTCTCAACAATCCGACGAAGGATGCGCTTCTGACAAGCATACGACTTCATTCCGTTACGTCCTTTGAGGTTGAGAAGTATACCATCGAAAAGTTCTTCCTCCAGGATTTGAGTCAAATGACCGCAGGACTCTTTCGCCGCTGCCTTCCGATACTTGACGCCTCTGGCCACAAGTTCCCAACTCTTTGCCACCTTTCGCCGGGCATTTGCTTCTGCCTGAATGCGTTTTTGGTTAGCCTTCTGCATCATCTTCCGGCTAGCCTTCTTTGTGTCGTTCATCACGGTCTGTCCGTTGTTGCTGTTGTTCTTCATTGTTGTCGATTTTTGGGTTTGTTGTTCTGTTTTGCGCTGCAAAGATACATATCGTTTTCTTGCCAGCGAAAGAGTTTTTCGGAATGATTGGTTCCCTGTAGGATGGAACCATTTGCCACCCTACAAAGGAACCTCTTTTAAGCATCAGAGGATGGTGTCTGGGTTGAGCCAAGTGTCATCAGGCTTGGCAATCAAACGCGCATTCTGATACACGGCATCCAGGGGTAATATAGTCTCAGGTGTGTAGTACTCGTTTTCTTTGTCAGGAGTGAGTATGAGTGCAAAGTCTGGCTTGCTGCTATATGTGCCTTTCAAGTAAATGGGCATCAGCAGTTGGATCTTTCCTGTCTGTGGACGGTACATGGGGACGATGAACTTGTAGTTGCGCTGAGCGATTGCAACAGCAAACGTAATCGCATCATCCAATTTGCGACCGAGTTCGTCAGAGGAAGCGGCCTGCATCTCTATCGGAAATCGCTGCCTGCGCTCTTCGATGATATGGGTAAACTTGTCGAAGTCCTTGTCTATTGTCCAGGTCGGCTGGTATATCACCTCCTCCACTTTCTCAAAGAAATGTGGCTGTTCCGGGTGAATGTCTTTTGCGAACCCTAGTTTGCGCAACTCCAGTTCTTTCCTCACTCGCCTCGGACTCATCAGCAGTTCACTTCCATCCTTTTGCTTACGCACCTCCACCACAATGAGGATTTCGTGGAAAAACTTGTCCAGCAAGTTGGTGTTGAAGACGAGGAACTTGCCATCCAAACTATACACGAGTTTGTTCTTCGCGCCCCTTTCCGCCTCCTTCTTGAGAACCTCGAAAGTGTTCTCGATGTACGACTTCAAAATGGGATGGTTAACAGCAGAAGGCTTGTTCTTGAACGACCACGTCTCCGGGATAGTGCTGGCTGCTATGTCCTCAAGAAAAGCTAGACCTTCCTCCTCATTTTTAAAGTAGAGGTCTCCCCAGTGGAACATCCTACTGGCTCGAATCTTCGCATCAAGAGTTGCCTTAGAACCCCAAGACACGCCCTTGAAGACAGGCTCTTTTCCTCTTTTCTCAAACCAACCGATAATGGGATTGCCTGTAGTGTCTGCCAGCCCTGTCTCAAAATACAAGTAGGCGGCATCCTTGCGTGTTACGTCCTCACCTGAACGACTCTGAGCGTAGCCATACTTGTTAAGGTACACAATGCATGCTCCATCAACAAGTGCGTTGAGTTCCGCCGTGCTCACTTGTTTCTCATCGGTGAGCAACTCGTTGAGTTCTGCCTTGCAGTTTTTGAGGTTCGTCACATAACCGAGCTTAAGAAGACCGGTCTTGGGGGAGGTGAAGTTCATCTTGTTCTCCATAGTCTTTAGTTTTGTTCCTACCAACAGTTTGCAGCGTCAATCATCGTGGTAGTTTCGATGTTTTGACGCTGCAAAGATATAGACTTTTCTTTTTGCTATGAAGAATAGTTATCAATACATTGGTTCCGTTCTATTTGGAACCATTTGTATATAAGGACTATGGCGCAAAAAAAGTGCTATTCATACAATTCTGCCAAATCTTTTACTCGCTGCTTGAATGAGTCTCTCACCTCTTTGGGTGATACAATTTCAAGTCCTGCACCCATTTGTAGAATACGCCCAAAGAACTCATTGTTCACCTCTACATCCAGGGAAAAGTCGCCATAGGTTCCATCTTCTTGGTCACCCCATGGAGTGGCAATCGACTGTGACGGATGTATCGGTTTCGTTTCGGTCAGCTTATATATATAATATGTATGCGCGCGTAGTACTATATCATATTTAGTGGTATCTTTTGTATGGCTAACTCCGACTATATCCTTGAAGAACTGTTCGTAGAACATCGGAGGGGCAGAAATATACTCTATCTTTGACTTCTCGCGTGGCCTGGCCTGAATCCGATCCAAAGGAATATTGTAGCCGTTCTCTGGAGAATGGACTTCTGCATGGCCGAAGAGATTCCATCTACCATTATATTCTTTCAGATAGTGAGGGTGGAAAGTCAGAGTCTCTTGTTCTCCTCCGTATGGCTTATAGTCTATCTCCAAAACTTGCTTGTTAACTATAGCCTCATATAGCATAGGAAGATACTCCATATTGGTAAGAATCCTGTCAAGACTGGCGCTAATTACCTGTTCACCTTTCCTTTTCCTTGCTTTCATCTCCAATAAGTCTTGGCAATCCTTAAAGAAGTACTCCAACCAGGATTTGGGGAAGAACCCTGCAGAGTCTTGGCAAAACTTCCAGTATTGACGCAGATTGTTGATGACCTTGGCATTCCTCATGTCCGCCAAGGGATCATTATCCTTGCCAATATATCTGAAACGTTTATTCCGGTTATTGCCTTCATCTTCAAAGCAGCCATCTCCAACTTTTGTAATGATGGCACTTCTTACATCTCTAAAGGCCTTCTTTAACTCTCCATAGTTGTCACAATTGGAAACATTGCAGGTCAGCTCATTAGCTGATTTCAAGCCCTGGTAGTTTGCCATGATATCTGCATAAGTAACCCATTTACGGCTCATTAGCCATTTATAGGTTACTTGTGCAAAAATAGCATAGTAGCTTTCGCCATCAAAAAGATTTTTCTTTATCATATCTATTCATTCTTTCAGATGAACATCGTCTGCCTTCCAAAATAGTTTACTTGGATCTGTTTTGTTCGGCTCGCATACAGCCTTGAATATAACCTCGTCATCTTCATAAATGTCTACTCGTTTAGATTTAATTGAAAGAGGATAAGGATATTGGCTACACTTTACATTCAAAAAAGTACCATATTGATTAGATACCTCAACGATTAAACCTTCATATATCTGACCATCTTCAAGGTGTTGTGGTCGGACCATACACGGTGATACTTTTGCCTTTTTTTGTTTCTTTTCCGGTGACTTTTCAAGCATTGATAACAGTTCGTCCTTAAATAAAAGAAGGACATTCATTTGTATGTTTCTAAAGTGCTCAGTTGAGATTGGGGGATATCCATTGTTTATCATACCATAAAAATCCTCGTCATCCATCAAATTAGATACACAATTCTGATGATCACACTTATGCCGTAAGACTCTTATCATTTTAGAGAACTTATTGTCATGAAAACCAGCAGGTAGCCGACAGCCTTTACCACTACCTTCGTAATATAGCTTATACATAGATGTTGCAAAGGCAAACAGAGCAGATTCGTCATAGCAGGGTTTTCTCAAATTCGGGAAATCAATTGAATCATCATCGGTAGACACAAATGGCGAATCTTTGTATGATTTGTTTACTGCAATTCGTAATCTAACGATTTCATCTACTAACATATCTCGCTCCATCTTTTCTGCATCAGGGGATGTCTCTAAAATACTATTTGAGTTGATGGCACTAACGTAATCTGCCAAATACTCTATGGCAATATAATACTCTTTATTATCCTTTATTTCTACCAATCCCTTGATATATAATGAATTTACTCCGTCTGGGACTTCATTTCCGAATTTTATACCTCCATTCGCTAATACTTTCAGAGCAGAGCGTTCCGTTTCCGTCATAAATTTACTTTCGTAAATACCCATCAAATAGTCACGAAGAATACTATAATCTGGCATTTCAGTAATAGTGCCATTCAAAAAACTCGATCCTATAAATTTGGCATAGTATGGGACACCACCAGTTTTTGAATAAATGACATCTTCAAGTGATAATATTTTTTGACACAAATCTTTGTCTCCTATTAGGGAACATTCATATTTCCACATGGCAGAGAAGTCTTCTTTATCTAAAGATGATAGCCTTATCTGTTCCAGCCCACAGTTTAACTCTGGAGATCCAATACTCGTTGTAATAGACTTCCATGAAGAAGTGCCAGCAATCCAAAAAGATAGTTTCTCACTTTTATCTGTAGCAGCGCCCCTAATTCTTCCAAAATCTGATGGAGTATTAAACGCATCTAAAAGAAGAGAATCTATCTCATCAAGTAGCAACAATACATATTTCCCGTGTCTGCATACTTCATCTGTCAAATTGAAAAAAGCCTTTGTTTGATATTCTGGGTGCCATGTACTCATTTGAACTACCATGTCAGATAAATCCGTAGATACATCCAAAACACACCTTCTTGAAATGTTATAATTTCCTTCTTTTAAAATGCCCATTTCACACATTTCCTTTGCTAATATAGCAGCTAACGTATAGTAGACTTTAGGAGTATCTTTGTGTATGCCAGTAAAATCATCTTTTACATCAAAATATATTGGTAATGCGTTTGATTCTGGATGCGATTCTATATAAGACCGCATAGATTTCAGCAAACTAGTCTTACCAAATCGACGAGCACCAATTATTCCTGCATTCTCGCGGCGTTTGACGCAGGAAACGAGAGCACCTATGCACTTTGAACGGCCATAGAGATAATTGATATCTTCTATAACATTATTAACAATGAATGGTTCCATATTTTTATTTTATAGTTTAAATTCACGTTCAAGATCCCTATGGTGAGCAAACCACCATCTTCGGAAAAGATCTACATTTAACCGATATACTTCACGTGTTTCATCAGTAAACTGCTTAATTATCTTTCTCTTTTCCAGTTCTGTAAGGGCATGTACCATATTCTTTCGAATAGCCTCATCAACATTGTATTTGTCCCATAAACGATTAAGTTCATCCATACTTACACCACGCTCATTATGAGTGCTTTCTTTAATAATAAATGAGATACTTGAAATCAGTTGGTGTTCAGCAATATTGTTTGGATCTATTTGGTTGTTGTAGAAATTTATTTCGTCTATTGTCTGCCAAGTGTCTTTTTTGCCGGGTTGGATTTCACCTGTCATGACCCCAACGACATGATTAATATCTCTTAGTCCTAAATGACGACATTTCTGAGCAATAGCATATTTTCCACAATTTAGACAAATCCACTGTATCCAATAGGGAACACAACCAGAAAGGGCTCGAATAAGGCTTTTTGCTTTGTCATCAAAAATAAGATTAGGACAAACATCTATTAATTCATTGGCATACTCTTCTTCAATCTCATTAATAGGCATTCCATATGTATTATTCATCTCTCCTGTTAGACCATATTCTTTAGGGATATCTTTGATGTCATAGGTTCCAGCATACAAGAAACAAGCTCTCCCTGAATATGAAATCTCTCGTAGCTTTTTAAGAAAAGTAGTATCCAACAATTCTTCTTCGATAATTTTACGAATATAAGAAAACTCATCAATGGCAATAAGAGGTATAATATTACAACCATTAAGAGCATCAATAATAATATCCAAATCAGATTGTGAAAGTTTGTCAGCTGGAGGCAATCCTTGTTCATTATGATATGCAGCGTCAACAGCATTTGCTAATTCATCAGTAAGTTTATCGTAAATATTTGTTTCTAACAAATTAGCCCATAGGTCAGACCTCTTTATATTTTTAAACTCTTTTTCATCAAAAGACCATTTAAATGCTTTAATGATTTTTGTCTTATCTTCTTTTATATGTTTCCCTTCAATTCTATCACAAAGATAATCCAGTATTGAAGTCTTGCCTGTTCTAGTCAAACCATAAAGAATATAAGTCATGTACCTTTCTTCTGAAAGATAATGAGAAATCAAAGTGTTTAATTTACTCTCACGTCCTTTGAAGATAGTTTCTTTAGGAGTATTTTTTATTGTCCAAGGTATATCTGTTAAAACATCTCCACTTTCCTGTTCATATATAGCCTCCGTCTCTAAAGTTGGCAAATCTCTTCCTTGATATTTTGCTGTTAGTTTGAATAGAACATCTACTGATTCAAGTTGGCTAAAATCGTTAGATTCAATACATTCTCCACAGCTATCTCCAGCAGATAAATCTTCTTCATGAATCACCACATATTCTTTTCCATTAATTGTGGCATTCACCACAAAAGACTGGGCAGTAGAATCGCCATTATTCGTAACAATAAAATCAATAACGCCCAGTCCATCATCGTTTAGTTTAATATAGCGTGGTTCTGGTAAAATGTTTAGTTGAGGCAAAGCACTTGCATCTTTTTCATCAATTTGACGGCTAATTTCCTTCAGCCATTTTTCTTGTAAATGAAAGAATAGAATACGCCCATAATAAGTCGTTGTTTCAGTAATAATACGTCTACTTCTTATCAGTATCTGCTGTGAGCTAACAAGATTACGATAACGTTCGTTGTCTTTTCTTCCCGCATAAGGCTTTAAAATGTTTATCACTTCATTTATAGAATCTAACGCCAACTTATCTGTGGTTGTCATTAGTTCCTTATATTCCTCTATTAATCTCCATTTTTCTTCAAATGTCGAAATATCAAATGGACTAAAATCCCATGAAAGACAATCATCAATACATTTTTTTAAGTCTTTTATTCGTAGTTGACGGTTTTCAAAAACTTTGCGTAAGAACTCACCTGGCGGTAAGTCGATAGATACAGACGTCTTTTCCATCGAATTAATTATGTCATATGCATTGCTCCTAAAGTTAACAACACCTAATTTGTAATAAAAGGGTTGAGTTCCATCAGCGTCATTTGCCAATGTATTCCATGCTCTTTCTACAGTTGAACCAATAGCAATACATGCACGATAAAGAACTTTTTGACTTTCAATATTGTCATCTGCAAGACAATTACGCATTTTAGCTTTCAAGGTTCCCTTATACCATTCTGGATCAGGAGTCTTTCCCCCTTCTATCTGTGAGGCAAGGTCTTCTATCTTTAGATACTTAAGTAATAATTCTTGAAGATATCTTTTCTGTGCTAAATCATTATATAGTCCCAAGGCTTCAAGATAATAGCTTCTTGCACTGTCACATTCGGCAATTAAATGAGATTGGCTGTCTGGATATTGTTGTACTGATTCTGAAATTTTTGCAACTAAAGAATTTCCTTTCATTCTCGCATAATGTGCAACTGCCAACTTAAACTCTGTTTTTGATGACAGGTTCGCATTTAAATAAGCAGCAGCAGCATCAAGGAACATTTGCGCCCTAAACTCAAAACTCTTTGTTGTATCAGAACCAGCAACCTCAGCCATATTAAAAAGTTCCAAAGGAGATGAGCTTTCTTCCCCTTCCAAGGTTGCTTGCGTCTTAGCATATTGTTCAACATCTTGAATCAACATTCTGCTTACTGCAACATCCTGACTTGCACTTATTTCATCTTGTGTTTGATTGTCCTCAGGGACATTGACATTATCAGATTGTGAAGTCTTTAATGATCGTCGAAGATTTGAAACAACCTTTTTGTTTTTTGGAAAGATATATTCAGCCCAATCTAAAGCTAAGGACGCCTCATTTATGTTTCCAGATCGAACAAATAATCGTGCCAAAGAAATATACAGGTGACTTAGGTTATTTGGTTTTGTGTCTTTCTGACTCTCGCTAAATGCAATAAGTACAGCAAGGATAGTCTTGGCCTGTTCTGTATGGTCTAATGCGATTTCTGTATTAACAATTCTATCCAAATAGCTTCTTAAATATTTGGGAGTGGGTTTTTTCGTTGTAATGACTTCATAGGATTTTGCTAAACAATCTTCTCTTTTCCCTTCTCGTATCAAAGAGTCAAGTTCCTTTTCAATCTGCCTACATTCTGATTCAGGTATAATGGGCAAGTCATTTACAAGAATATTGTTTGATTTAGCCGTTTTAATTATGCTCAACTTTAATTTGGGTTTCTCTGGCTTCCAGCCTGAGATGGATTCTAAATTGACAGAACCAACGACCGTCGGCCCTGCAATCTTTAGTTGCTCTGATTCTGTCACGAACAATTCCGATCCCCCACTTGCCTTTACAGTAGTATTGTTTATATTGTCACCTAATAGAATTTGACTATCTTCGCTTTCTTGTTCTTGTGGTGTAGCTAATTTTACCTTATCTTTAATCTGTCGTAGGATGGCTCGTGATTCGCTTTTTTTAGATATTATTCTAAAATAGTTTACAATTGCATTAACATGTTGAATCAACCTTTGGTTCGTGTCTATTTTTCTAATTGCACTTAGAAGTCTATTGCATAGTTCTTGATACGTCATTTCCACAATAGAAAGGAAAAAGACATCTTTCACTGAATTGCCAATAAAGAATAGTCTATCACCTATTTTGTTGTTTTTCTTTGAGAATCCAATGGGGGCTATGCATGTTATTGATCTACCTCCGTCGGAAATAGCATTAACGCGGCCTGTTGAACAATCTCGTATCGTGGCATTAGATTCCGTAATATCATCTATATTTATATCCTCTAATTCCAAAATTTTGTAAATCAAATCAATTATTTGAACCGAAAGGATGGACTTGTCAACCACTTCATGAGGTGTTAGTAAGATAGATGTTATGGCGCTATACTTTACCCTATAGATGGAATCATCCATTTGCTTTAAATCAAGAAAAGTTTTCCCCTTTCTTTGAACGATACCAACTTTAAGAACACCATTGACTTCTAATTGAACCTGATCACCTTTAGATATGTCAATGGCAATTCCAGAATCATCGCTTAAGTCAAAACCACAATTAGGGCAAAACTTTGCAGATGTCGACAACAAATGACCACAATCTGGACAAGGTATAAGAGATGAACTTATGGGGAGCTTAGAGTTATTTGTTGTTTCTCTATTTTCATCTTTTCTCTCGTCATATGTTTCGACAGCATATTCAAATATATTTTGAGCAATTCGTTGTAGACGGATGCCTGGCCATTCTATGGGAATGTTATTTGCTGCTATCGAAACTATTGTTTTGCTTTCTTTAACTTGATGGAAACTAAAGATAACTCCCATAATATCAAAATAAAAGCACTTGCAATTTTTGTCATAATAAACCGAACAACTCTGAAATATGTTTTGATTTGAAAGAAAGAATTCAGCAACTTTACTAACGTTACTTTTAATATAACTATAATATAGGGTTGATTTGAGATTGTCCTTTTTGACAGCAGCATTAAGCAAATTAAGAGCAGATACAATAATTAAAAGAGAACCATTATCAGACAAATGGAAATCATCTATATAACGAATGGCTTTCTTGACAGATTCTTCACTTATGGGTTGTGATTCACCATCTGATAATGAATCGTAGAGCTGACTAATATGTTCTTCTATTTTATTCATAACATATCATACATTATTTGTATTACCATTTCTATTGACCAATAATTCTCGGAAACTGACATTTAGTAAATCAGATATCCGTGACAAAGTTTGCAAATCTGGTTGTGTTGTATTCGTACACCATTTGCTAATAGTCACGGGATCTTTGCCAAGTTGCTCTGCGAGCCACTTGTTTGTTTTACCGGAATCAGCTAACACGGCTTTTAGTCGATTCAAATTCTCCATTCTTTAACTTATTAAATTCTGGGATAAATTTACTGATTTGATTTGATAAAATAATGGTTTTGTAGCATAAATTGGGTTAAAAGAATATTGCTTGAAGATTCTCGGTCAGGAGGTGACAGATAATACACGAAAGGAGATTGCCAAACTGGAACCGCTGATAGACCTGCCGGTAGAATACATTGATGTGCCAGATCGTCCAGGTCATCAAGTCATTGCCATTCATGTGAATGCAGCTGGCTATTGGAATGCTCCCTATACTTACGATAGCAAACCCTACATTCGGATAGAAAGTACAACCGTTGTTATGCCTCGTGGCATGTTTGAAGATAGACTGATGCGGAGCAAGAACAACCGATACAAATGGGAAGACCAAGTATGCGAAGGCATCACCATTGCAGACTTGGAGGAGCAACGTATTAGAGGTGGAGTGCGTCTTGGCGTTGAACGTGGCCGAATGCCAGAGTCTTCATTGATGGAAACAACAGAAAGCCTTGTCGAGAAATTGAAACTGACCACTCAAGATGGGAAACTGAAGAATGCTGCTGCCGCCTTGTTCCTGCATGACACCAGCCAGTTCCCTCAATTCCTGCTCCGTATGGCTCGTTTCCGTGGCACGGATAAGAATGAGTTTTGCGACAATCAACGTGCCTATGGAAACTTCTTCACGCTATTGGATGCTGGCATGGCATTCTTCTTCAAGCATCTTTCTATTAGCGGTAAGATTGTTGGCTTTACGAGAGAAGAGAAGTTGAAAGTTCCTGCTGAAGCCTTGAGAGAAGCACTGACAAATGCTCTTTGCCATCGATTTTTCCACAATACAAGTAGTTCTGTTGGTATTGCCATATACGATGACCGTATCGAGATTGAGAACTCTGGTCATCTGCCAGAGGAACTGACTACTGAGACCATCAAACAGTCATATCATTCCTTCCCACAGAACCCAACCATTGCCGATGTACTCTTCAAGACAACATTCTTGGAGAATTGGGGTAGTGGTGTTGGTCGAATCATGGATGCTTGTCGATAGGCTAACCTTCCTGAACCTGAATATAATCAGAATGCATCTTTTGTTTGGGTTACGTTTAGAAGGACAGCCATACAAGCATACAGCCCCTCAACCCCCACAACCCCCTCAACCTCCAAGCGAGAGGATGCTAAGTTGAAACGGTTGAGAACATTATTATCTACAATAGGAGAAAATGGTGCTAGCCTGAAAGTCCTTATGGAAGAGATGCAGCGTAAGGACAGGAAGGGGTTCGTTTCCACATATATTACTCCTAACATAGAGAGTGGATATATAGCAATGCTATACCCAGAAACACCGAATCATCCGATGCAGTCGTATTACTTGACCAACAAAGGTAGAGAGGCCTTGACCAATCTTTGAGTATAATATCGACTTTCACTTCCTACGAAGGCAGAGGATGCAAGTTAGAATTCTTTCGTCGAAACGAACAAAATCCTTATTTGGCCAGTTCTAACTGCCGAAATGTAGATATTTAATTGTATTGATTAGCGATTAAAGTCTTTGATTGGGTTCCTGCAAAACTCTCTTCATTTTGGTATGGATCACAATTCATCCCTAATTCGTGCTTTTTCTTGTGGGGAAGACGGGGCTTACTTTGCACGAAAACTTGCAGATGTGGGGAAATTTGAGAAAAGAAAAATCGCTAAATCTCTTATTTTTAGAGGTTTAGCGATTGGCTTCGAGCTTAACTCGTACCCAGAGCCGGGGTCGAACCGGCACGGGTTGCCCCACTGGTGTTTGAGACCAGCGCGTCTACCGATTCCGCCATCTGGGCTACAAATTTTTCTTACGAAAAACGGTGCAAAGGTAAGTGTTTTTTTGTATTGAGCAAAGGAGATGCAGGAAAAACTTAAAATTTCGTTCTTTTATTGTTTTATGTGACGCTTGAAAGAGTTTATTCGTTACCTTAGCTTGTCCAAACCAACGAATGTCCTATGATACACCAGAACGATTATTGCGTTATCTTAGCCGGAGGTATCGGACGACGCCTCTGGCCATGCAGTGTCAAGCAAAAACCGAAACAATTCCTTGATTTTTTCGGAACCGGCCGTACGCTGCTTCAACAGACATACGACCGTTTTGCCTCATTCCTGCCCAAAGATCATATCTTCATCTCTACGTTCATAGACTATAAAGACTGGGTTCGTCAGCAACTTCCGGATTTTGCCGAGGAGAATATCTTGGCCGAACCTGTACAATTGTCCACTGCGCCGGCCGTGGCATGGGCAGCCTGTCACATTGCCCATATTAACCCCGAGGCCAATATGATTGTATCGCCGACGGACCAATACATCATTCACGAAGATGTGTTCGCCCATGACGTTGAGAAAGGATTTGAATTTGTCGACAAGCATGAAGGATTTCTTGCGTTCGGAGTGCCGGCAACTGCGCCCAACACCGGCTATGGTTACATTCAAATGGGCGAAGAGCACGAGCATACGGGCTATGCCCATGTAAAAGCCTTCACAGAGAAACCCGGCATTCAATTTGCACAGATGTTCGTCGAGAGTGGGGAGTTCTTATGGAACACGGGGGTATTCTTGTGGAATCTGAGGACGCTATTGCCACGTATCTCGCAGTTCTCATCAGCCGCACCACAGCTTCTCGAAATGGAGAAAAGTGCAGACTTCGGTCCTGAACAGGAAGCGTATTGGCTGGAACGCTACTACCCTTCCGCTTCTTACCTTTCACTCGATCTTTGTATTCTTGAACGATGCTCTAACGTCTTCGTACAAAAGTGCGACTTCGGCTGGGCCGACATCGGATGTTGGCCGGAACTTTACGTCACCGAGCACAAAGATGCGGACGGGAATGCCGCCATCAACCACGCCCAAGTCATGTTTTCCGGAAGTAGCGACAATTTAGTATGTATACCAGAAGACATGGTAGCCGTTGTACAAGGCCTTGAAGGCTACCTGGTCGCGCAACAAGGCAAGGTCCTCGTCATCTGCAAAAACGACGACCCGGCCCGCGTCCGGCACATGATGAATGAAGCACAGTTGAAACTGGGTGACAAATTCGTATGATAAGGACTTTCTGTATCTATGTAGCGAAGCGAGCCGTAATAGTTCGCTTCGCTACATTAGGTACTCATTATTATATATAACCTTGTCCGTGCAGCGCCGAGGCCACTTCTTCCAGTTCCGCATACCACGCTTTTCCAAAACGCCTCTCCAAAGGTTCGCGCAAGAAGCGATATACGGGCAAATCAAGCATTTCCCCTTTTTTCACAGCCGGACGGCAGACGTCCCACCGGTGATAGTTCAATGCCACCAGCCCATTGCTTAACCGTTGCTCCCGAATAGGGTACAGGGCACACGAGACCGGTTTACACCAAGTTGTGCGGCCTGCGCGAAAAGCCCGCTCCGCAGCACAGAAACAGCATCCGCCCTCATAACAAGTAAACACGCAGTCCTTTCCGTTGACGATACTCGTCACCAAATCCCCGTCCGAATCCGTATAAGCTACGCCTTGCTTGTCGATTACCGCCTGTGCGGCCGCACTAAGCTCGGGCCAGACATCGTCCAGTATATTTTCAAGTTCTCCTACTTCATCCATCGTCACCGGAGCGCCGGCTTCTCCTTCGACACAGCATATCCCATGACAAGCATCCAGGTCACAACAGAACCGCTCGGTCAAGCAATCGACAGAAACAATGACATCTCCGACCTGAACCATCGACGGAACTCGCTTCAAGCTGTCTTCATTCTTCGCCATCCTATCACCAATTTATCGGTTGTTTTCCCCACTTTGCCAGATAGTCATTCGCCAAACTGAAATGATGCTTCCCGAAAAAGCCCCGATAAGCAGACAAGGGCGAAGGATGCGCCGAAGTCAGTACCAGGTGGCGCGAACGGTCTATCACGGCTCCCTTCCGCTGTGCATAGCTGCCCCAAAGAATAAAGACAAGATGCTCACGCTTGGCCGACAACTGCGCAATCACAGCATCAGTGAAGCGTTCCCAGCCGTGTCCTTGGTGCGATCCTGCGAAATGTGCCCTGACTGTCAGCGTAGCATTGAGCAACAACACTCCCTGTTCAGCCCAACGACGCAAGCTGCCTGATGCGGGAACGGGGCGGCCAAGGTCAGCCTCGATTTCCTTGAATATGTTTTGCAACGACGGCGGAAATGGCACCCCGTCAGCCACCGAAAAACACAACCCCTCTGCCTGACCAGGCTCGTGGTAAGGATCTTGGCCGATAATGACGACCTCGACCTTTTCAAACGGGCACAAATTGAACGCATTGAAGATCAGCGCTCCCGGAGGATAACAAGGTCCGCTTGCGTATTCCGACCGGACAAACTGCACCAACTCGCCAAAATACGGTTGCTCGAACTCATCGGCCAGCTGTCGCTTCCAACTTTCTTCTATCTTGATATTCATAACTTGTGATATGGCCACAAAATTAAGCATTCCTCCCTGTTTTTCCCATATATCAGAATGCAGAAAGCAAAACATTTCCACTTTTCACAGGGCATTTTACATTTTTCCCTTAACTTTGCCCCGTCAATCCAACAAGACATTCACTTTTTTCATATCGTCATGAAGAACACACTACTCCTCACCAGTTTGGGCTGCATAGCGGCTGCCGGTGCTTACGGACAGGCCACAGCCGAACGCCCCAACGTCATCCTGCTCGTGGCCGACGACCTCGGCTACGGCGACCTCTCCTGCTATGGCGCCGAACGCGTCTCGACGCCGCGCGTCGACAGCATCGCCCGCGGTGGTGTCCGCTTCACCGACGCCCACGCCGTCGCCTCGACGTCCACCCCGTCGCGCTACTCCCTCCTGACGGGCGAATACAGTTTCCGCCGTCCTGAGACCAACGTAGCCAACGGCGACGCCCACCTGCTCATCGACCCCGACCAATACACCCTCGCCGACATGTTCAGAGACCAGGGCTACACCACCGCCGCCATCGGCAAGTGGCACCTCGGCCTCGGCTCCGTCAGCGGGCAACAAAACTGGAACCGTCCTCTCGACCTGACCCCCGAAGACATCGGTTTTGACTATTCCTACATCATGGCCGCCACAGCCGACCGCGTACCCTGCGTCTTCATCGAGAACGGCAGTGTCAAGAATTACGACCCCACCGCACCGATCTCCGTAAGCTACACCAGCAACTTTGCCGGCGAACCCACCGGAGCCAGCAACCCCGAGCTGCTCACCAAGCTCAAACCCAGCCCCAACCACGGACACAACCAGAGCATCGTCAACGGCATCAGCCGCATCGGTTACATGAAAGGCGGCGGACGGGCGCTCTGGCGCGACGAGGACATCGCCGACTCCATCGCGACATATGCAGTCCGATTCATGGGTGAAAATGCTGACAAGCCTTTCTTCATGTACCTCTGTACGAACGATGTCCACGTGCCGCGCTATCCTCACGAACGTTTCCGCGGCAAAAGCCCCATGGGATTGCGCGGAGAGGCCATCCTGCAATTCGACTACACCGTCGGCCTCATCGCTGACGCCCTCGACAGCCTGGGCATCGCCGACAACACCCTGCTCATCATCACCAGCGACAACGGCCCCGTGCTCGACGACGGCTACCAGGACCAAGCCGTAGAGCTCGCAGGCGACCACAAGCCCGGCGGCCCGTGGCGTGGCGGGAAATACAGTGCCTTCGAAGCCGGCACTGCCGTTCCGCTCATCGTCAACTGGCCGGGCCGCGTGCCGGCCGGCAAAGTGAGCGACGCCCTCGTCTCGCACATTGACGACATCGCTTCGCTTGCCCGTCTCATTGGAGCTGAATTACCTGTGGGATCCGCCCCCGACAGCCGCGACCATCTTGACACGTGGCTCGGGCACAGTGATGCCCACGCCCCCTTCGCCATCGAAATGGCCGCCAACCGAACCCTCTCGATCCGTACGAAGAACTGGAAATACATCGAGCCCAGTACCGGCGCGGCCATCCAAGCCCTGACGGGCATCGAGACTGGCTACGCGGACCTCGACCAACTCTATGACATCACCTCAGACATGGGCGAAACGCGCAACGCCAGCTCGACACAGCCCGACACGCTGAAAGCTATGTCCGAGTTGCTCGCCAAGGTTCGCATGCCGTTCGCCAGTTCCGACACCTGCTTCTGGTACAACCTCACCACTCCCAACCGTGAGTCGCGCTACGTCACCGCAACCGTGCCCGGCCGCGGCCTGATCGGGCGCACCACGCCCAGAAGCGAATACTCACAATGGAAATTCGTCTTGCGCGAAGACGGAGACTACGACATCATCAACCGCGCAGACAACTGCTACATTGCTCCCGGCAAGGTAACCACGCCCGCCGAACAGCTGACAACGTCCGTCACGCAGCCTGCCACGGGTTGGTCGCTGACAAGCAGCGGAAAGATGAGTTGCCTTTTCGCCGTCACCAACGGCGACTCGCAGATGAACCAAGGCGGAACCGCACGCAACTACAACATACTCAACTGGGGCAACGGAACCAACACCACCGACGCCGGTTGCCTCTTTGCCTGCATCATGGTTGACACGTCTGTCGGTGTCGCCGACGGCATCGCCCCGATCGAGCTCGACCCGTCACAGCTGCAAGTGGTCGACGGAGAGTTCTCCCTGCCGGGCGCACATGGTGCCGTTTCGGTTTACGACATCACGGGAAAACGCCTGACGCCCAGGTCCCTGCCTAAGCACGGCATCATCATCGTGATTGCTGACGGCAAGTCCTATAAGATTGCCTACTAAGTCCAGAAAGGACCATCATCCATACATACCTTGCGAGGGGAGCGCATGCGCTCCCCTCGCAAGGTATTCAGCCAAATTCAAGAAATCACAAAAACGCCGGTTTCACCGATAAAATCCGTCACAGCGAAGACGGTTTTCCGCCGGTCTTCATCTTAGTCTTCAAGCACTCTGTCGCCGCGTCCGGAACGCTCATCCACCCTCATGCCTCCTCATCCGGTCAGGGCGGAATGCGGCTCGGCCGAGCCCGAAGAAAGCAAGCTTTCTCTTGCCTCGGCTCTCGCCTTTCACTATCTTTGCGGACATAATTTTAAGAACTCTTTTCAATCAACGCCACACTATGAATAAAAGTATGCTTCTTACGGGACTGGGCTGCTTGGCCGCAGCCGGCGCATGCGGACAGGCCACAGCCGAACGCCCCAACGTCATCCTGCTCGTGGCCGACGACCTCGGCTATGGCGACCTCTCCTGCTACGGCGCCGAACGCGTCTCCACGCCGCGCGTCGACAGCATCGCAAAGGCCGGGGTGCGCTTCACCGACGCACATGCTGTCGCTTCGACATCCACCCCCTCGCGCTACTCGCTCCTGACCGGCGAATACAGTTTCCGCCGGCCCGACACCAACGTGGCCAACGGCGACGCCGCCATGATTATCAAGCCCGAGCAGTACACACTTGCTGACATGTTCAAAAGCCAAGGCTACGCCACTGCCGCCATCGGCAAATGGCACCTCGGCCTCGGCTCCGTCAGTGGACAGCAGGACTGGAACAGACAACTTGACACCGACCTGCACGACATCGGGTTCGACCACTATTACGTCATGGCCGCCACCGCCGACCGCGTGCCCTGCGTCTTCATCGAAAACGGACGGGTCAGGAACTACGACCCGTCGGCCCCCATCGCCGTGAGCTATCGCCAGAACTTCCCGGGTGAACCCACCGGCGCGGCTAACCCTGAACTGCTCACAAAACTCCGTCCCAGCCCCAACCACGGGCACAACCAGAGCATCGTCAACGGAATCAGCCGGATCGGCTTCATGAAAGGAGGAGGAAAGGCTCTCTGGCGCGACGAGGACATCGCCGACTCCATCGCCGCCGGCGCTATCCGCTTCATGAAGGAAAACACCGACAGACCTTTCTTCATGTACCTCTGTACGAACGATGTCCACGTGCCGCGTTACCCGCACGAACGTTTCCGCGGCAAAAGTCCCATGGGACTGCGCGGAGAAGCCATTCTGCAATTCGACTACACCGTCGGCCTCATCGCTGACGCCCTCGACAGCCTGGGCATCGCCGACAACACCCTGCTCATCATCACCAGCGACAACGGCCCCGTGCTCGACGACGGTTATCAGGACCAGGCCGTGGAGCTCGCAGGTGGCCACAAGCCCGGAGGACCGTGGCGCGGCGGAAAATACAGCGCCTTCGAGGCCGGCACGGCCGTACCGTTCATCGTCAACTGGCCGGGCCACGTGCCGGCCGGGAAAGTGAGCGATGCCCTCGTCTCGCACATCGACGACATGGCTTCACTCGCCCGGCTCATCGGGGCTGAATTGCCTTTGGGAGCCGCGCCCGACAGCCGCGACCAGCTCGACACGTGGCTCGGACAGAGCGACGTCTCGTGCCCCTTTGCCGTCGAGATGGCCGCCAACCGCGCCTTGTCGGTCCGTGTGGACAACTGGAAATACATTGAGCCCAGCCGGGGCGGAGCTTTCATGAAACTGACCGGCACCGAGACAGGCTATGCCCCGACACCCCAGCTCTACAACCTGAAAAAAGAAAAGGGCGAACAGACCAACCTCTACGACACGCAGCCCGACATTGCCAAGAAACTGACCGGACTGCTCGATTCCCTGCGCAAACAGAAATAGGCACAGCGCACTAAAACCTGCAACGCCGACAGCTACACACAAAGCGGGCGGCAGAAGCGGAAGAGCAATGAATGCCCCGCTTCTGCCGCCCGTACGTTTTCATTCCGCAGCGCTGCGCCGCCCGAGCAGAACAGGGCGGCACGGCGCCGTCACAGCCGCAGCAGATGCCGCAATGCGGCCACGGGATGATGCCACAACATGCGCGGCCCGGCATAGCGCATGACGCGGCGCATCCGCTCGCGCATCTCGGGACGGTAACAATGAATGGGACAGTGCTGGCAGTAGGGCTTCCGCTCACCATGCGGGCAGCGCGAAAGACGCTGCACGGCATAGTCAAGCAATTCGTGACACGAAGGGCACAATTCCTCGTTCCCCTCGGCATGGCGGCAATAGAGGCGGACCATCTGCGCCACCGTGCGCTGCTCGCGGCTGATGCGCGACGAATCGCGGCGCCAGCCTCCCGACACTGCATTTTTCGCTTCTCCCCGCACGCAAACAGCGTCACGACTTCTTCCTTTCTTCTTCATACATTGGGGTTCACCGTATCCCAGCCGGAAAAACATCCACACCGGCCCGGAAACCACGGAACTTGGGACACAAAGATACGCATTTCGTCCCGTCGGACGGCCAGCCCTCCCGTAAATCCTGTCACTACGACTGTTCTGAGAGGACGGCTGACCGTTTTTCCTCCCTCGCCGACAGCTTCACCGGGGCAGCAGTGGCCACATTTTCCTCACCTGCACGTAGCAACGCGTAGGCGTCTCCATCCTTATGGGGCCACGGCAACCTTTTCCTTCCCCGGAGCCTGAAAAAAGCCGATGACTTCGCCGTTTTTCATGTATGTGCGCCTCGTCGGACAGACACGCCGGAAAGCGATTTTACCGGTATTTCCACTCGATTACCGAGAAAAACATTGGCTCACGGCACAGTTTTTCGTAACTTTGCCGCGGTTTTCAGGAAAGCTAACTCCTTATTAATGACACATAAATACCTCATCGGGTGTGCAGCCGTGCTGGCTGCCGCTTCCCTCAGCTCTTGTATCCGCGAAGAAGCCGCCAACGCCGAATGCGACATCACGGGCGTCGACTCGGCGTGGGTTAACCAACTTTATGACAGCCACGTCATCCGAAGTACCAACTACTTCATAAGCAACAACGCGTTGATGTTTTTCAAAGAAAAGGATGCCGACTGTTCAGCCCTTGCTCCGGTGTTCTCCCTGACACCGGGCGCCACCATCAGTCCCGCCAACGGCACGGAGCGCGACTTCACCTCGCCGCAGACCTACACCGTCACGGCCGAGGATGGCGTTTGGAAGAAAGACTACACCGTCAGCTTCATTCTCCCCCTGCTCAACTTTAAGCAGGACTTCGCCCGCACAGAACTCGGAGGCAGCACGACGCAATACGAAAACTTCCTTTTCTCTCAGGACGTCACTCCGGAACCCGGCGGAGTCGCCGGTACGGGCTCACACGGGCCAGACATCGCCTACCTCTCGCACATATGGGCCAGCGGCAACGGCGGATATGCCTTCACGGGAATGGCCAAATCACACGAGGACTACCCCACCTGCCAGTCGGCCGAAGGCGACGGCAACACGTATGCCCGCCTTGAAACCAAGGCCACGGGCAGCTTTGGCGAAGCGGTCAACATGCGTATCGCCGCAGGCAACCTCTTCATCGGCGAGTTCCGCGAACAGTCGGCGATGCTCTATCCCCGTCGTGCTACACGCTTCGGTCTGCAAATCTTGCAAGGCGAACCCCGCACGCTTCAAGGCAAGTATAAATACACAGCCGGACCTGATTTCACCGATGAAACCGGAGAAATCCGCCCCGAGATGCACGACACGTGCGACATCTACGCCGTGGTCTACGAAGTCGACCCCCGCGATTTCGTCCCCCTCAACGGCGACGACGTGCTCAGCTCCGACCGCATCGTGCTCATGGCCCGCATCGACGACCCGGGCGAACCGCAAGAATGGACACACTTTGCCGAACCTTTCAAAGCCAAGAATGGCAAAACGTTCGACCCTCAGCGTTTAGAGGAGAACGGCTACGCCATCGCCATCGTCATCACCTCGAGCCGCCAAGGCGCCTATTTCCGTGGCAGCGTCGGCAGCGTGCTCATGGTCGACGACATCGAAGTGACTTATTAAACCGTCCAGTCCCCAATAGACCGTGATAAAAATGAAGAAAAGCATACTCTGCCTCACGCTCGGCTTATTCAGCCTCACCATGCCCCTCCACGCCCAAAAAAGCGAGGGGGAATCCATCCTGCGCGCTGCGCTGAAAGGATGGCACGTCAAACTGCGCGCCGGCTTCCTGCTCGGCGGTACAACGCCCCTGCCTCTGCCCCAGGAAATCCGTTCGATCGACAAATACAACCCGACGATGAACATCGCCATCGAAGGCAACGCACAAAAAATGTTCGAACCCACCAAGTGGGGCATAGCCATCGGAGCCCGCCTCGAAACGAAAGGCATGAAGACCGACGCCACCGTGAAAAACTATCACATGGAGATGACCGCCGACGACGGCGGCTATATGGTCGGTGCTTGGACCGGACACGTCAAGACCAACGTCCGCTCCACCTACCTGACTTTTCCCATCCTCGCCATCTATAAAGTGGCACCACGTTGGGAACTCCGTGGCGGCCCCTACCTCTCGTGGATGTACGACGGCAACTTCTCGGGCGAGGCTTACGACGGCTACCTGCGCCATGGCGACCCCACAGGCGAGAAAGCCGAGGTCAGCCGTGCCTCTTACGACTTCTCGGACGACCTGCGCCGCTTCCAGTGGGGCGTGCAGGTCGGTGCGGAATGGCAGGCCTACAAGCACCTGAGCGTCTACGCCGACCTGACGTGGGGAATCAACTCCATCTTCCCCAAGGACTTCGAGAGCATCAGCTTCGCGATGTATCCCGTTTATCTGAACGCCGGCTTCTCTTACCTGTTCTGACCCACACATTTATACTCTAACCACATAAGGCAATCAACAAACTTCAAACAAACATAAAAAAACAACGTATGAAAAAAGCATTACTCACCTTTTTCCTTGGCGCCTGTGCCCTCGTGGCCGGCGCACAGAGCGTAGCCTCGAACGTAGCCGGAGAATACACGGGCGACATCTGGATTGGCCTTGGCGCACCCGTCGACACTACGGACAATGACACCCGTCTGCGCGACCAGCACGTCACCATCACCGTCGGCGAGGCCGAAGGCACCATCAACTTCTCCCTCCCTAACTTCCAGTTCGGCGGTTCGCCCGTCGGCGATATCGAATTGAACGCTGTCCCCGTCTTCCTTGCCGAGACCGGCTACGTCAATTTCGGCGACAATCCCGCTGTCCCCCTCTCGCTGGCCGGAGGCATCATCCAAGCCACAGCGCAAATCAACACCGCCGAGAGTTTCATCAACGGCAATATGATCAATGCCAAAATCGACGTTGTATGGACCAACGGGGGCAACCTCCCCATCAACGTATTGTTCAAGGGCGTGAAATCGGTGCCCGACGGCATTGAAAACATCACCGCCAACGACGCAGTCACCGGCACCTATACTCTCAGTGGCGTCTGCCTCAACACCGCAGGCTCGACCGACGACCTGCCCGCAGGCATCTACATCATCAACGGTAAGAAAACAATCATCAAGTAATACGACAAATATGAAGAAAATCGCACTACTGAGCCTGCTCGCCCTTTCGGCTGGCACACTCACTGCGCAACAAATCAACGGCACGTTCGACGGCGCGTGGGAAACCTGCACGCCTTATCAGGGCGCAGGCTCCTACTACACCGAAGGCGTGGGCCAACAACCCGTCGGCTGGAAAGCTGCCAATATCTATCAACTGGGCGTTTCGAAAGCATTGGTAACGAATCAAGACGGTGCGGCATATCTTTATAATGGTTATGTAGGTCTATTCGGAATAGGCCAGAACGCACCTGGTTATCTTTCGTTGGGAACTCCTTGGAATGCAGCGAAAGCTCTTCCGGGTATAACTGAAAAAGACGGCGGCACGTTCGGCGGTATTGATTTTTCCTATCGTCCTGACGCCATCCGCTTCTCTTACAAGCGTAGCCACGGCAAGGCCGGCTCACCCGAAGCCGAAGTGAAAGAAGGCGCCGAGAACCTGAACGAGACGGCTTCCGTGGTGGCCTTGCTATGGAAGGGCAAATACTCCTCGTCGGTAGGAGTTGGCGTAAAAGTAATGGCTTCTCCCGCAAAGGAAACGATGGTTAACCGCGAGAAAGATGTGATGGGCATGATCACCGACGGCGTAACGAAGAGCGACGACGCCGAGTGCATCGCCACTATCAACTACGCCATCGAAGGCGACCAAGCCGAATGGAAAACGCTGACCATCCCGTTCAACTACACCTCTGACGCCACGCCCGAGAAGATCAACGTCATCTTCTCGTCGGCCGACTACTTCGGCGACCGCGACGCCATCGGTGCAGGCAACTCCCTGACCATCGACAACGTCGAGCTCATCTACAACTCGCAGCTCACATCGCTCACTTACGACGGTGAGCCCGTCGAAGGCTTTGCCATGGATAACTACGACGTGATCGATATGGGCGGCACCGACTACGACCCCACGAAACTGGCTTACACGTCGAACGGGGCAGGCGCCACCGTCACAAGGAAGTTCGACGCCACGGGCTTGCTCACCCTAACTGTTTCGGGCAACGACGTCAGCACCAATCCGGACAACGTGCACACCTACCAAATTCAGTTTGCCCAACCCCTCGTCACGTCAATCAGCGTGGCCGGTGAGCCGATTGCCGACTTCGACCCCTCCGTCTCCGACATCACCATGCCGTTCCCCTACGACCGCAGCCTCGTCTTCGATTTCTCGACCAGTGTCGGCATGTACAATGGAGACTTTACAACTGACGACGCCACCGAAACAGCGACTTTGGCCATTGAGAGTGGCGACCGCCAAGGCAACTATACCCTACACTTCACTGACGCCGTAGCCGATGCACCGCTCAGCGGCACCTATGGTGGCTCACTTTCTGTCCTCCTTCAAGGCACAAACACCCCGCTGGCCAACGCGCCCATCGACATCACCATAAACACCGACGGAACGGCTAACTTGACGTTGCAAGACTTCTCGTTTATGGGTGCTATCCAAGTAGGCGACATATTTGTACCGCATATCCCCGTGACCGACGGCACCACGCTGAGCGCCACCCGCACCATCAGTTTCCCCTACGGCCAAGCCGCAGACATGCTGGGCGAACTCCCCGTCACCGTGTCAGCCACCATCATTGGCGAAGGGCAGCTTGAAGCCGCCATCGATATCAATACGCAAGGTTCACCGGTAGCCATGTTCGGCACGATCCACGTCGACTTCACGCCGCTCGTAATGGGCGAAACCACCGACGACGCCCTTACAGCCTCCGGTCGCCTGACGAAGGAGGGCGCCACCCTCTTGGCTTTGAGCGCCCCGCAGGACAAACGCTATGTCGACCTGAGTGGGGCGACCGTAGACAGCGACGTTGAGCTGACCGACCTCTTTGGCGAAAACAACGCGCCGAACACGCTCGTCTATCTGCCTGCCGACGCCACGCTGGCTGGCGACAATGTCATCGTCGGCACCGAGTGCCAGAAACTCGTGCTCTCTGAGGACGCCGCCTTCTTCGCTCCCAAGGCCTTCACGGCTGCCGAAGTGTCGTTCGACCGCGACTTCGCCGCCGGTCGAGTGAACACGTTCGTCCTCCCGTTCACGTTCACCGTACCCGACGGCATAAGCGTCACGAAACTCAACAAGGTGGAAGGAACCACCCTGACTTTCAGCCCCGTGACCACGGCCGAAGCCAACACGCCCTATCTCATCGAGACCAACGAAACCCGTCCGTTCGACGCCCTGACCAACGTTGAAGTGGCCGCCACGGCTACCGTCGACGTCACCGTAAGTGGCGTGACGCACCACGGTGCTTTCGACAGCGAGACCGTAACGTCGGGCGAAACCACTTACTACGGATGGAACGAGAACGGTGAGTTCGTCAAGGCCACGACCGGCACACTCCTGCCGTTCCGTACTTACCTCACCACCAGCGCAGCCCAAGCCGCACCGGCCTTCAAGGTCATCATGGACAAACCGACGGGCATCGACACCATCACGACGACCGAAACAGACGGCGCCATCTACGACCTCACGGGCCGCCGTGTTGAAAAAGCAGTCAAAGGCATCTACATCCGCGACGGTAAGAAAGTATATATCAAATAACCCATAGCACTGACAGACATGCAGAAAAAAGCATATATCGCCCCCACAAGCGAGATCATCAGCCTCAGCACCGAAGCTCCCATCCTGGCTGGTAGCGTCACAGTAGACATAGATACGGCGCCCGAACAGGACGATGTGACGTTCCAGAGTTTCAAGGAACAGAACACGACCTACTGGGACTAAACCCAAAACCATAGGCCCACCCGCATGCCCCCGAGGCACGCGGTCCGATACAAGCGGCAAACCCCGGACAACGGAGTTTGCCGCTTGCGCTGTATCCAAGTGCCCGCCCGTAGGGGCGCCACTTGTGACGCCCGGTGCCGGAACGGCACAACGTCGGGACGCATTGTCCACGCCGGCGGAGCATGGGCGTGGCGATAGTCCGGATGTTCATAAACGGCCGGGCGGACGTCTGCGGCGGTCATCCGGGCGTCATTAATGGCGCCCCTACGGTGGCGGGCGGTTTACACATCTACGGGACAGCCGGCCGGGCATTACAGTAGCGACATTCCGGCGAGTTTCCCGTAGGGGCGCCACTTGTGACGCCCGGTGCCGGAACGGCACAACGACGGGACGCATTGTCCACGCCGGCGGAGCATGGGCGTGGCGGTAGTCCGGATGTTCATAAACGGCCGGGCGGATGTCTGCGGCGGTCATCCGGGCGTCATAAATGGCGCCCCTACGGTGGCGGACGGTTAACTCGTCTGCACGGACAGCCCTCCCGTTCATTCCGTCAGCCATCCAGGATTTTCTGCCAGCCGTCCTGTCAGACGCAAAAAGGCTATGAGGATCGCGCAAAACCCTCCCGGACATCTCAACCGGCTCTCCACGGTTACAAGTGCTTCTATCAGCACAAACCAACAGAACTCCGGATGTTTTAGCAAACGTCCACGGCACGAAGGATGTTAAAAGAAGAGAAAACAGCAGGCGACCTGTATGCAGTATCAGGGAAATGCGTATCTTTGCACCCGTCACAAACGACAGTGGACAGATTTGGCTGCTTGCAACCACTCGAAAAAATGCTAAAACGACGGCGGTACGGCTGCGCCTCAGCGCGTACCGGTTGTTTTCACAGGCTTGTGGTTCCTTTCCCTTTCTGTTCCATCGTCTTTGACAGCCTCTCCGGGTTACGCGGGTTTGTGTCCGTAGTGACAGCCGGGGCGGACATGATTACAGACTGACATATACATAAAACGCTAACTATACAGAAATGGGATACTTATTTACTTCTGAATCCGTGTCGGAGGGACACCCCGACAAGGTAGCCGACCAGATTTCCGACGCAGTCCTCGACAACCTGCTTTTCCAGGACCCGCAAGCCCGGGTGGCCTGCGAAACACTCGTCACCACGGGACAAGTCATCGTGGCCGGCGAAATACGCTCGACGGGATATATCGACCTGCAAACCGTCGTGCGCGACACCATCCGCCGCATCGGCTACACGAAAGCAGAATACCAGTTCGACGCGGACAGCTGCGGCATTCTGAACGCCATCCACGAGCAAAGTGCCGACATCTCGCGCGGCGTGATCCGCCAGAATCCCGAGGACCAAGGCGCGGGCGACCAAGGCATGATGTTCGGCTACGCCACGAACGAAACGGATACCTACCTGCCTCTCCCACTCTCACTGGCACACGACATCCTCATTGTCCTGGCTGAAATCCGCAGGGAAGGAAAGGAAATGACCTACCTGCGCCCCGACTCGAAAAGCCAGGTGACCATTGAATATGCCGACGACGGACGCCCCATGCGCATCGCCACCATCGTCGTCTCGACCCAACACGACGAGTTCATCACTGCCGGAGAAGCCGGCAGCCAAGAGGCCGCCGACGCCCAGATGCTGGCCCGTATCCGGCGCGACGTCGAACAGATCCTCATGCCCCGCGTACTCGCCGAACGCGTGAACACGCCCGAAGTGCGCGCCCTCTTCAACGACAAGATCAACTACCTGGTCAACCCGACAGGCAAGTTCGTCATCGGAGGCCCCCACGGCGACACAGGCCTCACGGGCCGGAAAATCATCGTCGACACTTACGGCGGGCGTGGTGCCCACGGCGGCGGTGCCTTCTCAGGGAAAGATCCGTCGAAAGTGGATCGCTCGGCGGCCTACGCAGCACGCCACATCGCCAAAAACATGGTTGCCGCAGGCGTGGCCGACGAGATGCTCGTCCAGCTCAGCTATGCCATCGGCGAGGCTAACCCCGTGAGCATCTACGTCAACACTTACGGCCGCTCGCACGTCGACATGACAGACGGCCAGATAGCCGAAGTCATCAAGCGCACTTTTGACCTCCGGCCCTACGCCATCGAGCGCCGCCTCAAACTACGGCAACCCATGTACGAAGAGACAGCCGCCTACGGTCATGTCGGCCGCGAGCCACAAACGGTGACCAAAACGTTCCGCGTCGGTCCCTCCGAGACGCGCGACGTCGAGGTGGAACTCTTCACTTGGGAAAAGCTCGACTGTGTCGACATAATCAAGAAAACCTTTGGTCTGTAAAAAAATACATCGCTGCGACAGGACAACTCGTCGCAGCGATGTATAAATCCTGTCACAACGATGAACATCTGCATCTATTGCGCTTCGAGTGGGCAAGTGCCCGAAACCTACGTGGCCGATGCCCGCCTGCTGGGCACGCTGGCAGCCCGCATGGGTCACACGCTCGTCAACGGAGCCGGACGCACCGGACTGATGGGCGCTGCCTCCGACGCCGCCCTTGCCGAGGGCGGCGAAGTGGTCGGCGTCATCCCCCAGTTCATGGTGGAGCAAGGCTGGCACCACCTGGGACTGACACGGCTTGAAGTGGTGCCCGACATGCACCGCCGCAAGGAGCGCATGGCCCGCCTGGCCGACGCCTGCATTGCCCTGCCAGGCGGTGTGGGAACCCTCGAAGAACTCCTCGAAATCATCACTTGGAAGCAATTGGGACTCTATCTGAACCCTATCGTCGTACTCAACACGGACGGATATTTCGACGCCCTGCTTGCCCAGCTGCGCAAGGCTGTGGACGAAAGGTTCATGCGCGACGTACACGCCTCAATATGGCAAGTGGCCGCCACACCGGCCGATGCGCTCCGACTGGCGCTCACCACGCCCGCTTGGGACAGGAGTATCCGAAAATTTGCCGCCCTCTAAATCTGGTCAGGCACGCCGGAAAGTGCTAACTTTGCAGCACCATGACGCCACAGCACCACGCAGACTCCCTCTTCGTGGGCGACAGCCTTGCCGCCACCCCAGACAGCATTACCGCACGGCCACGACAGAAGACCGTGCGTGACGTATTGCGCGCCCTGCCGCCCGACGCAACTCCCACCGAACAGGACGACGCCGTACAGGCGGCCTTCCCGCGCGACACGCTGACCTGGCCCGAAGGCGTCGAACTCAGCCTGCCGGGCATCGAAGCCAAGGCATACGACGCCGAACTGCGCCCCATCAACGAATATGAGACCGCTTTCGAACGCCACTCGCCATGGAAACTCGAACGCCTGCCCTACCATCAGGAAGGCATAGCGGGCGACCCGCTCCCCTACCGTTTCCGCACGGACGACTACGTTACCTCGGCACTCCTGCTTTGCTTCTTTCTCGGTGCTTGGGTGGTCGCACGCTCCTTTCGCTTCATCCGCCAGCAAATCAAGGACTTTTTCTTCACTCGCCAGCACGACAATCTTTTCACCCCTGACGCCGAGTTGCGCGGACAGTTCTTTCTGGTATTCCAGACATGCTTTGTGCTCAGCGTGCTATTCTTCGACTACACACAAGAATACATGACGAGCGTATTCAATCAGGTCTCTCCCTACAAGTTGCTGGCAGCCGACGTCGCCATCAGCCTATGCTATTACGCCGTCAAACTGACCGGCTATGCATTCGTCAACTGGATTTTCTTCACCAAAGAACAAAACGAACGCTGGTCCGAGAGCTACATGCTCTGTCTGCTGGCACTCGGGACAGCCCTTTATCCCGTGGCCCTGCTCGTCGTCTATTTCGACCTCAGTTTCCGCGCCACGCTCATCGTCTGCACCATCATCCTCGGCATTGTCAAAGTGTTGCTTTTTTATAAGTGTCATGCCATCTTTTTCCAGTACAGGCTGGGCTTTCTGCATTTATTTTTGTACTTTTGCACGCTGGAAATCCTCCCCATGCTCGTCTTATGGCGAGCGTTGGTCTACGCGAATAACTATCTGGTAATAAACTTCTGAGAAACAGATGATCAAGAAGATACTTGTGTCGCAACCTGCGCCATCCTCGGAGAAGTCTCCTTATTACGAAATCGCACGGAAGCACGGAGTAGAGTTTGTCTTTCATCCTTTCATCAAAGTCGAAGGACTTTCGGCCCGCGAGTTCCGTCAACAGAAAATACAGATTCTCGATCATTCCGCAGTAGTATTCAATTCGCGCAACGCCATCGACCATTTCTTCAAGCTCTGTAACGAAATGCGTATCACTGTCCCGGAAGACATGAAGTACTTCGGGCTTTCTGAAACCATCCTTCTTTATATCCAGAAATACGTACAGTATCGCAAGCGCAAGGTCTTTTTCGGCACAACGGGCAAGTGGCCGGACTTGCTCTCCGTCATGGCGCGCCACAAGAACGAGAACTACCTCGTGCCGCTGAGCGACGTCCACTCAGACGAAGTGGCAACGATGCTTGATGCCAAGAAGCTCAAACACGAGGAGTGCATCATGTATCGCACGGTGAGCAACGAATATCCCGCCGACCAACCGTTCGACTACGACATGCTCGTATTCTTCACGCCCGCCGGCATCCAGTCGCTTTTGAAGAACTTCCCCAACTTCCAACAGGGCGATACGAAACTTGCCTGCTTCGGTAAAGCCACAGCCAAGGCCATTGAGGCCGCCGGGCTGCGCCTTGACCTTGAAGCACCATCGACCGAAGCCCCCTCAATGCCTGCCGCCATCGACCTCTTCTTAGAAAAAGAGAACGGAAAGGCCTGACCCCAACGCCAACCGCACCGATGGACCGGCGTTTCACCTTTCCCAAACCCGAGCACCTCTGTCTGAGGAGCGACATTTCCGCCCTTTTTGCGAGCGGAAGCCGCTCGGCGACGGTCTACCCCATCCGCATGGTCTACCGTCAGGTTGACGTCTCCGAGCACCGCCCTGCGGTACAGGTGCTGCTCAGCGTTTCAAAACGCCACTTCCGCCACGCTGTCGACCGCAACCGCGTCAAACGGCTGCTCCGCGAAGCCTATCGTCACCACAAGCACATGCTGACCGCACAATTGCCCGAAGGCCGAGGCCTGCACATCGGCTTCCTTTGGCTGTCGGACAAATTACCCGATGCCGCAGAGGTGGAGCTATGCATCGTCAGGCTCTTGCAACAACTGTCGGAGCGTCTTGCTCCGAAGCCAGCCACAGGCGAATCATGAGACAACTGCTCGTCCGGCTGCTCTGCGCCCCCATCCTTTTCTATCAACGCTACATATCTCCGCTGACGCCGCCTTCGTGCCGCTTCACGCCGACCTGTTCAGCCTATGCGCTCGAAGCAATCCGAAAACACGGCCCCCTGAAAGGCCTGTGGCTGGCTGTACGGCGTATATTGCGCTGCCATCCGTTCGGAGGGCACGGCTACGACCCTGTACCATAGCACCCCGCCCGCGACACGACCTGCCCAAGCCCTCGCCATGACATCCGTAGACTTCCACACCCACGACCAGCAAGCTCCGCCGCCTGCCATCATCCAGATCCCGACGGACTACCTGCTGCATCCCGACGAGTGGCAGCCGCGACCGGGTGCCACATACTCGGCAGGCATCCACCCATGGGACGTGAATCCCGACGCGCCTCTCCAACACCTGTTTGAAGGTTTTGAGAAACTCGCTGTGCGACCCGAAACCATCGCCATCGGCGAGTGCGGGCTCGACCGGCTGCGCGGCGACTACGCATGCCAAAGTGAGGTGTTCATCCGCCAGCTCGAATATGCCGAAGCGCTCTCTAAACCCGTCATCATCCATTGCGTAAAAGCTATCGACGAAATTTTGCGCCTGCACAAAGCGATGCGCCCTCGTATGAAATGGACCATCCATGGCTTCCGCGGCAACGCCGCCACCGCCTGTCAACTGCTCACGGCTGGCCTCGACCTGAGCTTCGGTCCGAGGTTCAACCCAAGAGCCGTGGCAGTCTGTCCTCCCGGGCGGCTACATATGGAGACCGACGACAGCGGCGTTCCACTCAGTGAGGTAGCGGCGGCCTTGACACCTCACCTGTCAACCGGTGACCTGTCATGAGGACGCCGGCGTATTTTCGTCCGTTTTGAAAGGCTGTCTGCCACGAAATGCGTAATTTCGCATCCCAATAAAGCTATCACCATAACCATGACAACTACCATCCTCATTTTTACCTTAGTCCTGCTCGTCGGTGCCTACCTTGCCGGACTCCTGGGTTCGCTGACAGGATTAGGCGGCGGCGTGGTCGTCATTCCCCTGCTGACGCTGGGTTTCAACGTCGATTTCCACTACGCCATCGGTGCCGCCCTGGTGGCTTCAATCGCCACGTCGTCCGGTGCGGCCAGCGCTTACGTGCGCGAAGGTATCACCAACGTCCGTCTGGGCATGTTTCTCGAAATTGCCACGACAGTGGGCGCCGTGGGCGGCGCTTTGATTGCGCTATGGATGCCTATTAATGCCATTGCGATCATATATGGCCTCGTGCTTATCCTGACGGCCGCCATGCAGTATAGGCGGAAAGTGGATCATAGCGGTGTGGTAGGTTCTGTGGCAGCCCAGCGGCTCGGGCTGTTCGGCACGTATCCCGTCAAGGGTGTCGGGCTGGTGGCTTACCAACTGACGAACGTTGTTTGGGGATTCCTCATTATGATTGTGGCCGGCGTGCTTTCCGGCTTGCTCGGCATCGGCAGCGGCGTGCTCAAAGTGCTGGCAATGGACTGTACGATGAAAGTGCCGTTCAAGGTAAGCACAACGACAAGCAACTTCATGATTGGTGTGACGGCTGCCGCCTCTGCCGTGGTCTACATCCAGCGCGGATACATCGAACCCAGCATCGCCTGTCCTGTGATGATCGGCGTGCTGTTCGGCGCACTGACCGGCGCCCGCCTCTTGAAGCGGATGAAAGTCACCCTGCTGCGCCAAATCTTCGCCATCGCCATCCTGCTTGTCGCCGCAAACATGATTTATAACGGATTCACCGGCAAATTCTGACCACTATGCACCCTGAAATTCCCCAACATGACATGAGAACGGCTATCGGCCGTGCACTGCGCATCGGCGTCACGGTGGCGTGTGTCGTCGCCTTCATCGGCGGAGCCTATTACCTATGGCGCCACGGCGGTGAGCCTATACCGGATTATACGCAATTCATCCCCGTGAGCCAACGCAGCGAACCGGCTGACTATACGTCACTCAACGGAATCATTCATGGCGTCCTCAATCTGCAAGCCACTGAATGGATACAGATGGGCGTCGTCCTGCTTATCCTGACTCCTATCGTCCGTGTGTTGCTCTCGCTTGTCGAATTCTCGTTGAACCGCGACTGGATCTACGTGGGCATCACCGCAATTGTGTTCCTCGTCATCCTGATGAATTCACTTGAAGGGGCGGCATGACGCACAAAGCCGCAATTGCTTTACGGAGGAGACCTGACGATTCGGGCAGCCAAGGATGCATAAAAGTCCCGGCTGGGAATACATGATGACCGCACTGCATTTTTCTGTGAGCTGGCTGGGGAAAAACTCAATTTGACTAAAAAGTAAAAAATGTGGCCTTTCGCTTCTTATCAGAAAGGGCCACATTTTTTCTATCAACCGGGACTGTCTCCACCTTCGCACGACTGGCGGAACCAGACGCATTCCTGACCACGCCGTTCAGTCCGGCACAAAAAGCGTGCACCCGACCTCATAAAGAGCGTCGGGGGCACGTTTATTGTCAAAGCCAGTGGCCGATAACAGCCACGACTTAGTCCGTAATCAAGTCGCGACCGGTCATTTCAGCCGGTTGGGCAAGCCCCATGATGTGCAGGATACTGGGCGCCACGTCGGCGAGGATACCGTCGGCCACCTTAGCGTGTTTGTTCTCGGTCACGTAAATGAAGGGAACAGGGTTCAGGGAGTGAGCCGTATTCGGCGTACCGTCGGGATTGATGGCGTTGTCAGCATTCCCATGGTCGGCGATGATGATTGTTTCATACCCAGTCTCGTTCGCCGCGGTGACGACGTCTTTCACACAAGCGTCCACGGCCTCAACGGCTTTCTGGATGGCACTGTACACTCCCGTGTGGCCCACCATGTCTCCGTTGGCAAAGTTCACTACAATAAAGTCGTATTTGTCCTCCTTTATCGCAGCCACGAGCTTGTCTTTGACGCCATAAGCGCTCATCTCCGGCTGCAAATCGTAGGTCGCCACTTTGGGCGAAGGGACGAGAATGCGGTCCTCACCCTCGTAGGGAGCCTCGCGGCCACCGTTGAAGAAGAATGTCACGTGAGCGTATTTCTCCGTCTCGGCAGTATGCAACTGTTTCAGCCCTTGTGCACTGAGATATTCGCCCAGTGTGTTGACTACGTTTTCCTTGGGGAAGAGGATGTGTACCCCCTTGAAGCTAGCGTCGTAAGGCGTCATGCAGTAGTATTGCAGGCCGGGAACGGTGTGCATCCCCTCTTCGGGCATGTCCTGCTGGGTGAGCACGATAGTCAGTTCCTTGGCGCGGTCGTTGCGGTAGTTGAAAAAGATGACGACGTCGCCTTCCTTGATGCGGCCGTCGACAGCTGTGTTGACCAGCGGCTCCATGAATTCGTCCGTATCCTTGTGGTCTTCGCTGTCTGCGTCATAACAGTCTTGCACGGCCTGCACCATGTCGGTACAAGGCTTGCCTTTGCCTTCAACAAGAAGGTCGTAGGCCACCTTGACGCGGTTCCAACGCTTGTCGCGGTCCATGGCGTAAAAGCGACCGATGATGTGGGCGATATGAGCGCCGTTGGCCTTGCAATGCTCAGTGAGGTCGGCGATAAAACCCTTACCGCTCTTCGGGTCAGTGTCGCGGCCGTCCATGAAGCAATGGACGAACGTGTTTCCGGCCACACCATAAGTATTGGCTATCTCTATGAGTTTGTACAGGTGGTCGAGCGACGAGTGAACGCCTCCCGTCGAGGTGAGACCCATGAGGTGCAGGCCCTTTCCCGTCGACTTTGCATATTCGTAAGCCGAGCGGATTTCTGGATTGTCAAGAATGCTGTTGTCGGCACAAGCACGGTTTATCTTCACCAAGTCCTGGTAGACGATACGTCCGGCGCCGATGTTGAGGTGACCGACTTCGGAATTGCCCATCTGGCCGTCGGGCAGGCCGACATTCTCGCCCGAAGCGAGCAGCTGCGAATGGGGATAGTGGGCATTAAGGCTGTCGATGAAAGGCGTGGGCGTGTTGTAGATGGCGTCGCCCTTGCCATGGTTGCCGATGCCCCAGCCGTCGAGGATCATCAAGAGTGCTTTCTTTCTCATAATGACTGATATTTAAGTTTCTATGATTTCCATCCGCAAAGGTAGGGATTTTTCACGAAAAAGGAGCGCACTGAAAGCCGTATGTTCGTTCCTTCCATGCAGGCGTGCAGCCGTCGCTCAATCCTTTCCTAAGGCGAGACGGACGGCACCCGCCACCCACACCATCGCCGCCAGCCTCACAAACAGGGGCAGCGCAATGGGCAAGAGGAGCAGGAATACGCCAATCTGGGCGTGAAGCAGATGGAAAACGCCGTGCGGCGTGATTGTAAAACCTGTCAGCCGGGTTGAAAAAACAGACAGGGCGACCAGTATTCTCATCGCTGCGACACGAAAGGCGCTCAGCTGAGCGGTGCGCTCAGGGGCGGTCGGATAGCAGCGGGACGGCAGGGTTAATTCTTTCTTCATCATCGTCTTTTGTTTTTAAGGGGTTGACGATGCAAAGAAACGCCCCTCCTGTGACAAATAGCGTCACGACCCGATTTTTTGTGTTAAAAAGCGGATACGCGCCCGCAGGTAGTCTTTGAAATCGCGCGGCGACTCGACTTCGACGTCATCACACAGCCCCAAGACAAAGCGCCCCACGCCCTTATAGCTGCACACCCGCGCATGAAGGCGGTAGCGGCCGTCATCGAGCAACGCCAACTGAGAGGCCACACTCGGCACTTCTTCCAGCAGCAAGCGGGCCGACAGGGCGCCCAACACCAGCCTCACGGGAAACAGCTGCTCGCCCGAGAAGCCTAACATATCTGTGTAGAAAGGCTGATGGGCTTCTTTGTGGCTCCATAGCATGTCCAGGAGGTCCACACGCTCGGCCCGGCTGATCTTGAACGTCTTGTTCATCCCCGTGGCCAACTCGTAGCAACGCACCTCGCTGTTCTCCGACAGGAACATGTAGGGTTCGACCATACGGTCGCTCACCTTGCCGCTGCTGGGCGACACATAGCCGCGCAAGACAGCCACGCGTTCCAGCTTCACAGCATCGTAAAGCGAGGCCAGGTTACGTGCGATGTGTTCGTCCACACCGTGACGCGCCAGCACGTCGAAATCATAGAGCGAGCTGAGCTTCTGACGAAGGTGGCGCACTTGCGGCGAGCGATCATAGACGGCATTCAGCACCTGATTGATCGTCAGGGCCTCGTCTTCCGTGAAGTGGATACGCTCCGTAATCCGCCGGAAGAAAGGCGACGAAGGCGAGACGCGGTAGCGGTTACCGCGTTTTTCGACCACGAAACCCAGTTCGCGAAAGGTTTCAATATACCTGTAAATCGACCGCCGGCTCATCTGTAATTCGCGGCTCAGCGAGTCGATGTCTGTGTCCCTGTCCTGCGTCAGCAAGACCAGCAGGCGCAATTGTCTGTCAAAACGTTCTTTATCCATTTTTCTCTCCGCGACGAAACGGGACACCCGTCCCGTTCTCGTTTCAAAGTGCCCAAATAATCCCGGTAAGGGGTTGCAAAATTACCCAAAACTTTCGGTATATACTTACCTGTGGGCAAAGAAAAAACATCCGCGCCCCGCAGAGACGTCGCTGCCATAGACGGCAGGGGCGCTGCGGGGCGCAGGAATAACTCAGGTTGACGTGTCCGTCCGCTTATTTCAGGCGGATCGAGAGCTTGTCGAGCATGTCGCGCGTCATCGAATCGAGATCGTAGGTCGGCTTCCAGTCCCACTCTTGGCGGGCACAGGTGTCGTCGAGGCTGTCAGGCCAACTCTCGGCAATGGATTGTTTCAGCGGATCGACGTTGTATTCCATCTCGAACTCGGGCTTGTACTTCTTGATGGCGGCATAGATATCCTCAGGAGCAAAGCTCATCGACGCGATGTTGAACGCGTTGCGATGGACAAGGCGGGAGGGGGCAGCCTCCATAAGCTGCACGGCTGCGTGCAGAGCGTCGGGCATGTACATCATGTCCATGTGGGTGCCTTGGGCAATCGGGCAGACGAACTTCTCGCCACGCACGGCCGAATAGTAGATGTCCACGGCATAATCGGTGGTACCGCCGCCCGGAGGGGTTACGTTCGAGATCAACCCCGGGAAACGCACGGCACGCGTGTCGACGCCATACTTGTGGAAATAATAGTCACTGAGCAGCTCTGTCGTCACCTTGCTAACTCCATAGATAGTGCGGGGACGCTGGATTGTGTCCTGCGGAGTCTTCACGCTCGGCGTTTCAGGGCCGAACGAGCCGATTGAACTGGGCGTGAACACCGCGCAGCCATGCTTGCGCGCCACCTCGAGCACGTTCATCAGACCGTCGATGCCTATGTGCCACGCCAAGAGCGGCTTGCTCTCTGCCACAACCGACAACAGCGCTGCCAGGTTGTAGATCGTGTCGATGCCATACTTCGTGACGATACCTTCGATCATCTCGGCGCTCGTCACGTCACACAGTTCTGCCGGACCGCTTTCTTTCAGCACGCCCTTCGGCTCTGCGCCCTTGATATAACCGGCCACGACGTGGTCATTTCCCACATGCTGGCGCAGGACCATGGTCAACTCCGAACCGATCTGTCCCGTTGCACCTATGACTAAAACATTCTTCATTGTTGGTACGTATGATTAAGACTTGGATGAAAAATCGCTGCAAAGGAAGCGGTTTTTTTTCAGATTTCCCCGGTTTTCACATTGTTTATTCAAAGAAATTCCGTTCCTTTGCTTGGGTCTGGCGCGAGGGGCGGCACAACGCTTCCCCGGCTTTTCCATAACCCTGTCACACACATTAATCAAATAGTCAAAGCATTATGTACGGTAAATTCAAAGACCATCTCACCCAAGAGCTCGCCGACATCAAGGCTGCCGGCCTCTACAAGAACGAACGCTTCATCGAGGGCCCCCAGCAGGCCGCCATCCAAGTCGGTGGCAAGGAGGTGCTCAACTTCTGCGCCAACAACTACCTCGGCCTCTCCAACGACCCGCGTCTCATCCAGGCCGCGAAAGACATGATGGACCGCCGGGGCTACGGCATGTCGTCCGTGCGCTTCATCTGCGGCGCCCAGGACATCCACAAGCAGCTTGAAGCCGCCATCTCCGACTTCTTCAAAACCGAGGACACCATCCTCTACGCCGCCTGCTTCGATGCCAACGGCGGTGTCTTCGAACCGCTCTTCACGGCCGACGACGCCATCATCAGCGACGCCCTCAACCACGCCTCCATCATCGACGGCGTGCGCCTCTGCAAGGCCAAGCGCTACCGCTACGCCAACGGCGACATGGCCGACCTCGAACGCTGCCTCAAAGAGGCTCAGGCCCAGCGTTTCCGCATCATCTGCACCGACGGCGTCTTCTCAATGGACGGCAACGTGGCTCCCATGGACAAGATCTGCGACCTCGCAGAGAAGTACGACGCCCTCGTGCTCGTCGACGAGAGCCACTCGGCCGGCGTAGTCGGCGCCACGGGCCACGGCGTGAGTGAGTTCTTCAACACTTACGGCCGCGTCGACCTCTACACCGGCACGCTGGGCAAAGCCTTCGGCGGCGCCATGGGCGGCTTCACCACCGGACGCAAGGAAATCATCGACCTCCTGCGCCAGCGCAGCCGTCCCTACCTCTTCTCGAACTCCGTTGCGCCCGCCATCGTCGGCGCGGCCATCGAAACGTTCCGCATCCTCAAAGAGAGCAACGAGCTGCACGACCGCCTCGTCGAGAACGTCAACTATTTCCGCGACAAGATGATGTCTGCCGGCTTCGACATCAAGCCCACACAAAGCGCCATCTGCGCCGTGATGCTCTACGACGCCAAGCTCTCGCAGGACTTCGCCGCCCGCATGCAGGACGAGGGCATCTTCGTCACAGGCTTCTTCTATCCCGTCGTACCGAAAGGCGAGGCCCGCATCCGTGTCCAGATTTCGGCCGGGCACAACCGCGAGCAGCTCGACCGCTGCATCGACGCCTTCATCAAGGTGGGCAAAGAACTCGGCGTGCTGAAATAACCCCTCTCACACCGGACCTCATCACGGGGCGCCCTTGGCCGTCAGGCCGGGCGTCCCGTTTGTTTTTCCACCCGCCACACAAGCACTCCCCCTCTGCAACAGGCGTCCATCAGCGCACAGCATCCGCGACACATACAGACACAGCCGAAAGACCGCAACGGCCGACACGGAAAACAAGTCCACCGACAGAACGGACAAGACGGCTGACAGAAAATTCAAGACGGCTGGACAAACCCGACGAGTTAACCGCCCGCAACCGTAGGGGCGCCATTTATGACGCCCGGACGACCGCCGCATACACCCAAACGACTGGACGAACCCGACAAGTTAACCGCCCGCATCCGTAGGGGCGCCATTTATGACGCCCGGATGACCGCCGCGGACGCCGAACGGCCGTTTATGAATTCGCCTAAAACCGTTGTAAAAATTTGCCCTGTCGCCTATGACCGCCCGCACTGCCGCCACGCCCACGCACCGCCGGCATGAACAATGCGTCCCGTCGTTGTGCCGTTCCGGCACCGGGCGTCACAAGTGGCGCCCCTACGGGAAACGCGAATGGTTGACGACACCATGATGCCGGATAACCACCGCATACGCCCGAACGGCCGTTTATGAATTCG
>ULXO01039913.1_pt1 | contig 41650 bp, 36 predicted proteins | sample 1961391 | NCBI WGS metagenome assembly ULXO01 (sample SAMEA4835841, study PRJEB28245) | human gut metagenome | biome: gut microbiome; material: fecal sample | place: Denmark | collected 2008 | reverse complement strand
TACATAATCTTTTTGAAACTCCAACTAAATGTCTTATTGTTGTTGTTTTTCCTGAATTACTAAATCCCCATATTATTACAGCAATACGTTTCATTATCATCTCCTAATTACTATATAAGTATATTTCTCATAAATTCTTTAATTATTTCATTATCATGTGGATAACTAGGAATACTAATATTATCTATAAATTTATTAATAATTATTTTTTTTACATTTATATCTGATTGAATTATTTTTTTTAAATTTTTTATTTTTTTATCATTAAGTTGTGTAAAATCTAAAATATCTATATCCTTAAAATTACATTTTTTTAAATCTATATATAATTGGAATATATTTATAGCTCTTTCTATATTTTGCCTGTTAGCTTTTATTCTATACAATTCTAATATTTGATACAGATTATTAATCAAATTATTTAATTTCTCTATTTGTATCCATTTATCACATATTAATAAATCTAATATTATGTAAAGCATTATAGATATATTATCAACAAATTTTTCTTGAGAGTTTCCAACATTTTTTTTATTTTCTATTTCATTATTTAGGATTTTCAACAATAAATTTTCTTTTTTTTGTGTTAATTTTATTATTCCATATTTGATAGCTTCACTAAATATTTCAACATTATCAGGTTGCAATTCTGTAACCTTTTCTTTTATAATTCTTTTTATTTTATTTTTATAATTTGCATCTGTTAAAGAATATATTAAAATTAATAATTTGTATATACTATCATAATTACGAGATTCATGTATATAAAAATTTATAATTTGAGAATTTAATTTATATTTATTTGTTTTAGAATCCGATATTATTAATAAACAATTTCTTATTAAAGAGAAATAATCCTTATCTGCGTTATAAAAATTAATTGTGTCTTTGTATTTAATAATAATTTCTTCTATTAAATTTATATTAATTTTTGTACTAGTATCTCTGTATTTATTATAAAGATTTACAACAAATTCTCTCAAAATTCTAAGCTTATTATTTCTAAAATTAGCAAATGAAATAGTTTTAGCATTATATTTTTCAGATAGCTCGATATATTTTTTAATAATATATACTATTTCATCAGTTGAGAGTTCAACTAATGAAAAGATAATTAAAAAAACCTCTATTTTATTAACAATACAAAAATCCATACCTTCAATAGCTCGATCAATAATTGAAGTAAAAGCGTTTAATAATTCTTGTTTTGTATTTAAATTTTGATTATTCAACCTAAATTCTTTAATGTTATAGCGTTTAATTAATTGTAATAAAGTTTTTGGCTCAATATACTCTATCATTATAAAGATATCAAAATAATCAAAATCGACTACTTTATTTGTTTGAAAAGAACTTCCACCATTACATATTGATTCATCTATACTATAGCTTATTAAAATTGCCTTTATAAAATTAAAATATACATCTTTTATATCAGAGTAATTATCAATAAATAAAAAATTGTTTGCAGTAAAATTCCAAAACTTATAAAATTTAGAATATAATTGATTAATATCAGAATCAATAGAGCTACCACCTTTTTCAACTATATCTTTCGTTTGGTGAATTTTTTCGCATAGTCTAATTAGTTCTATAGCAGATTTAGAAAGATAATCAATAGTAAAACAGGTAGAACATTCCTTTATTGATAATGGTAATTTATCTTTTTTTATTAATTCTAAGTCTATTTTATTATATTCTTCGCTTATTCTTTGCTCTTCTTTTGTTGCTTCATGACAAGACTGTACTTTTATTGATTTTGCAATAATTTTTCTGTTAAATTCAGACAAATAAAATAATAATGGACTGTCACTATATTCTATAGATATTTGCTCTAATGATTTATATGCTTCAATTAATTTATTTGTTTTATATAAAACATATGGCTTTTTAAAAATATCTATAGAGTTTTCTTTTACCATAATATCTGAAATATCATATGTATAATGAGTTAAATTATTTATGAACGTATTTTCACACAACCCCTTTTCATATGAAATTGCTTGTTCTATAACTTGAAAAATATACTTAATCTTAGGATATTCATCATCCAACAGAGGATACTTATTTTTTAGAAAAGATAAAATATTTTGATAAGGCTGTAATTCTTTTTTATGAAGTATTTTACCAGTATGATAAAATGAATTAGAATTGTGAATTTGAGAAGATACAAATTCTGTATCTTCTTTATTTAATATAGAATTACAATACAGCAAATGTAAATTTTCTTTTATTTTATCTTCTTGTGTTAAAACTTTTTTACATCTCAATAGATCTATATTAAAAGTTTGTTGACTATTTTCAAATAAGAATGCTCCATTATTTTGTCTAACAATGATATCAACACCAAAAACCTTTGATAATAGATCTCTTGTTATAACATTCACACATTCTAAATGTTTTAAATCGTTATAATATTTTGTTATGTTATTATTTTTATAATTTTTTAAAAAATATAAAAATTTGTATAACTCCAAACCTTGATTTTTTAGATTTATCTCTTCTTTATTAGTTTTAAAAATTTCTTCAATTTCATCTTCTAATTGAGAATAATATAACTTGTATATACCTTGATGTTTAAAATATTCCGTTTTAATTCTAAATTCTTCTTCATTTACATTATCATAAGCATTTACATCTATTAAATATGCAGGTTGGTATTTATCTCCTAATATATCTTTAATCCATTGGCGGATTTTTCTTATATTAGGATCTTCCGCTGAAAAACCGACAAAAAGGATAACTCCAGTTGTAAATAAACCTTTGATGTATGTTTCAATAAGTTTAAAATTATTTGAATATGAATCATAATCACTTTCTTTCAAAACAATATTATCAAATTCCCCATGCATCTTTATTATTAGGTTATTTGTTTTAATGTTTGCTAATTCTTTATTTGTTGCAACTTTAGAATATTTTTTTCTTTTTTGGATTCGCTCCTGCTGTTCAATTAGATTATCATAATTTGTTGTTATTATATGTCGAGGATTAAGTTCAAAAATTATTCTATGAATTTCATTTGGCTTAACATCTTTGTTCAATATTTTCTGTATTTTGTCATAATATTCTTTTGGTCCACGTTCATTATAATAATATTGTGGAATTTTTAAGTATTCATCATTACTAAAAATATTCTTGCCATTGTAATCTTTTGTACAAGCACAAATACCTAATTCATTAGCGAGTTCTTCAATAACATCTGCCCAAGTTGGAATTCCTGAATTTTTAGAAACTCCTGCACCAACAAAAATAATTAAATTATTGTTTTCAATTGCTCGTTGTATATTTTTTACACTTGTCAAAGTAAAAGTTTTTAAAGAATTTTTCATTTTTCCCTATTTACATTTATACAATAATCTGAACATAATAATTGTTTATTAGAATAAAAATCTGGTAATCCTGGTGAAACTAACTGTATATCTTGTTTTTCAAATTCACCACATTTTAAATTTAAATTCAATAGCATTTGTAATATATCGTTAGACCATATATTCTTAGGGGTTCCAAATCTGTATGCTTCAATTACAGCCTTATCTAATTTTTCCTGTAGATTTTTCAATTCATTTTTACCAGGTTTTTCTAAGGTCCTATAAATATCCCTTAAAGACATTTGACAATTATTTCTAATCTTATCTCTTAATAAATAAAAATCTTTTGCAGCTATAGCAACATTGTTTATTAATTTTTGTATTTGTTCTTTATTTTCATTAATATATTTTTCCTTATTGGTAGCAAATGGTATTCCAAATTGTGGCCAAACAAAACTATTATATGCAGTTGTATTAGTATATCTTGGATCTCCTTTTAAAGTCGATATTCTTGCGACATACCATTTATAATGAATATTAGATGAAATTATTCCAAAAGAATAATCATCTTCAAAAGTAAATGCAACTAAAGCATCGCCTGGACGAATTTTAGTTGAAATAAATTCAAAAATAGGACGTTTAGTAACTCTTGAACAAACTATATATTTATTAAGCATTTGCAATTTGTCTAATAATGGTTTTCTATTCCTCCAGTATGTCCACCATTTATTGTAATGATTTATTCTATCATATTTTTTTATTTTGCTATTTTTATTGGAATATTCTTGCTTTACAGCCTTCTCTTTTACAATAGGTAAAATTGTTTTTTCAATAATTTTTAATGGCTCTTTATATTTTTGAATTTCATATAAATTTAAATCATTAAAATCAATCGCAACTCTTTGTGGTGTAGAGTCAATTGAGCCTAAAAGATCTTCACCGATAAGAAAAGGTTTTAATACTTTTTTATTATTTGAGTTTCTTCTTATAATAGCACTAGCCAATTTTAAATCTATCAAAAAACCATTATCCACTGTTTGACCTTGAAAACAACTTTTATTTGTGGGACTATCATTTGTTTTTTTTAGGTCAAAAGCTAATGAAACATTACAAATCGGTTTTAGCATAGAGTTTATATTATTCAATTCATAACAAACAAACTCAGAATCTTTCTTTTCTTCTACAGGGCAATATAATCTCTTTACTTTTATATCTTTACTGCTACCTTTTTGCCAATTTACAATTGATACATAAACTACGGCATCCCCACTCCAAACCTGAGAAGAAATAGCATTAAAGATAATACCGTCATTTGCTGTAATATAATCTAAGCCACCAATTCTTGAATAATTCTGAGAAATAGTATTTGTTCCAACTAAACCTGCACGTCCTCCAACTTTTAAGCATTCATGCGCTTTTCTAAACCACCAAACACAAAAATCTGCTTTTCCTGGTATATTAGGGTATGTTTCACGAATTTGTTTTGTATAATCAACGCCTAATTCGTTATTCATATCATTCGCTGTTATATAAGGCGGATTTCCTATTATAACATCCACTTCTGGCCATTCATTTAAAATTGCATCCATACAAATAATATTCTGATCCATATTATCAAAAGGAATAGGACTATCCAAGTTCAAACCCAAACTTTTACCTATGGTTGTTTTAAAGTTGTTAAAATCATCTGCAGCATATTTTTTTGCAATTGACATTGTAACTTTAGCAAGTTCAACTGCAAAAGGATTTATGTCAATTCCATAAAAATTTTTACTATTTATACCAGAAACAAATATATCTTTTTGAGAAACAGAAGCATATTCATCTATCATTTTTTTAAAAATATCAATTTCCAGATGCCTAATTTCTCTATATGAAATATATAAAAAATTGCCACTACCGCACGCCGGATCCAATACCTTAAAATCACATAATTCTTTATGTATTTTTTTTAAATCTTCTAATTTTTTTGCTTTTTCAATTTTCTCTTTAAAGGGTTTTACTATAGTTGGATTAACTATTTTCATTATATCTGATTCGTATGTAAAATGGGATCCAAACGCATGTCGTTCTTCTTTCTCCATACTATCTTCAAATATTGCTCCTAAAATATATGGTTGAACTTTTGACCAATCTTTATCTGAAGCCTCCTTTAGAGCAATTAACTCTTCTGCGTTAAGCTCAATATGATTAATTTCTTTGAATAAGCCTCCATTAAAATATGCAACTCCTTTGTATTTACCTGCAATAGGTACTTCTGGGCTATTCATACAAGAAAAAAGATCGTAGAATAAGTCATAACTACTTTGCCCATTAAGACATTCTGTAATAATACTATTAAAAAAATTAGACCTTGGAAATAAATTTACATCCTCAGCAAACAATGCAACTAAGCATTGTAAAACAAATCTTTGGATTTGCTCTCTTTCAAGCTGAATTTCTTGTTTCCTTTTTACTAAACTGTTATAAACAAAAACAAGTTTATCTGCAACTTCCCTTGTAACTTCTTCTAAATCATTTTTAAATTTGGGTTTTAACTCCTCCTTTAATAAAAAATTGAAAGCTTCCCATCTTTTTGTGTTTTCGGAAAGTTCTTTTATTGTTAGTTTATCAAGAGCTTCTTTTTGAATATTCCAATCATATATCCAAAATTCATCAAAATTACAAAGCATAACATATTTAGGTCGTTTAGAATATAATTCATCCCAATAATTTTTTGCTTGTTTCCAATGATTATCGAGATTTTCTCCTCTTGATTTCATTTCAACTAAAATTTTCCCTTCAATTAACATATCTGAAAACTTAGTTGATTTATCAATTTTTACTTTATCTTCGAATTTCCCACCAGCATCATGAACGTCACGATATCCAAATACATTCCAAAACCTATTCAAAAAGGTTTGGCCTTCTCCTTTTTCATAACCCTCTACAGTTTTTGCATATTCTATAAAGTCTTTAATTAAAGATTCTTCCATAGTTTTATTGTAACACAAAAAGTATAAAAACTTGCTATTTTATTGTATTTAAGCAATGAATACGAAACCTAAAAAAGGAGGTCGTATGAGTAAAAGCAAGAAATACAAGATTAAACAAAAAGATTTTAGGAAGTTAGAAAAACTAGCTGAGCGGATTTATAATACAGCTACTGTAATTGATTATTTTTGCAGGACGCAGCAAGAAATTGAAGAGCTGTATAATCTTACTCCAATCGTCGAAAATTTAAGGCAAGATACTGATACTGTAAATGCTTATTTTATAAATTATCCGGAAGGTAATATTCAAAAAAGATTTTAATACCGTTCAAAAAGTGTTCAAAAAGCTCTGTATTGAATTTTATACTCATAGGAGATAGTAAATCATATCTTACTTAAAAAATTTGCTTAAAAAGCCTGTTATCCATTTTTATATAATTGTTCATTATTAAAATACTTTTTATGTCTAAATGATTCGTTTTCTAAGAATTGACTTGATATTTAACTTGTTAAGAGTGATGAATATCATTGCTGATAAGAGGTAGCAATGATTGAAACAGGCAAAAAATACAAACTTAAAAAGATTAAAGGCTTTGAAAAATCAGATAATGAGTATTACAAAGTTATTGTTTTCTACAACTTCGACACTGTAATTTGTGAAAACGCCTACGGAGAAAGATTTGTGTTTATGAAAGAGTTTTTAATAGACCCACAAAAGCCCGAGGATATCTATTCAAATTTAATACTTGAAAGGAAAGAATGATGACAGAAAAAGACTATGCACTTTATGGAACAAAGGTTTTGAATTTAAAAACACAAGAAATCGGATTACTGATTTGTATATGGAAAAATAAGTTTGCTGATGTAGAGGTAGATTACGCAACTTGTGTTGATAAACAAGGCAAAAGGTACAATATAGAGCTTGATAATATAAGAGGGTTTGAAGATGATTTTTGCAAAGCGAACAGTTGAACCTACGGTGAAACTTGTGAGCCTGTATCTGAAATGGAGCGTAGCGAAATGAAAGTGAAAAATAAACTGACAAGAGAAACTTTAGAAATAACTTATCCTGAATTTAGAAAAAAGTTTGCAAAGGAATTACAAACAGCTTTTGAAAGTTATCGCAGAACACAGTTAAATAAGTATTCTTATAACTTTAAAGATGATAATTCTATGGAATACAATTTTTACTTTCAATTACAATGGAATTTTAATCACTTTGGAAATTCTACTTGGTATATTGAAAAGCTATAGATAATTAATCACTATCCGTCAAATTATCCACAATTTTATCAATAATGTCTTTGTCTATATTTGTCCTTTTTTCTATTGTTCGAATAAAACTTTCAATATTCATCGGTTCTTTTTCTTTTCTTACAACACTTTCAAGTAAGTTTGTAAATTTATATATTCTGGAAGGCTCTATGTTGTGATTATTCTGTAGATCAACATTAAAACTTTGAAGCATATATTTGGCTTGTATAAACGTATCTTCTTTGGAAAGACTAAAATGTTCAATAAATTCTTTTCTTTTACCAGACCAGTCTCCATCTTTTTTCCAACGTTTTATAGTTCTTTCGTGTACACCTATTCTTCTTGCAATTTCAGCAACTGTAATAAATTTTTCAACATACATATTTTCTGCAATCGCATAATATTTATCTTTTTTCACTTTTTCCTCTTAGTTAATATACTTTTTATTTCGTTCTGCTAATATTTTATCGGTTTCATAAAGGTATAAGGTTTCTTTTGGTTTAGGTTCTTCTTGCAAAAATATTGATAAATCAAATTTTCCAAAATCATCTTGCTCTTTCTTTTTCCTTACTGCTTTATCCATATTTGTATTTGCAATCTTTGAAACTTTAACATCTGCATTGAAATCTTTTTTTGCACTGTTATAAGCTGCTTTGTAATTTTCATATTGTTCTTCAGGAGATATTGTAAGAGTTTGTTTAATATAGGCCTTGGCAACTTTGCTATTGCGTTTTTTAATAGACATAGCCTCTTTAAATTCTTCTTTAGATACTTTATTTGCATGTAATGCAGCAACAGCTTTTACAGCATTCACTGTTCCTATAAATTCATCATTATCACATCTGAAAGCCCAAGCTTCTTTGTAATCTTCTATATCTCTACGTAAATAGACTCTCAATCCCATTTTTGAAATCATCCAATCAGCCCAATAAGTTATCCCAAGAGTTGTATCTTTTATTCCGTTTCTTCTGATAGTAAAATCTTTTGAAGTTCTCATACAAAATAGTTTTAGAGCATCTTTTGTAGTTGTAATTTTTTCTTTAAATTCAGAATAGAAAAGTTCATCAGGACATAACCCGTTTAAAGTTTTTCCTTGAGAAGGTCTTTTATTTAAAATATCTAAAATATATTTATCAAAAAGAAGTTTGAAATCTTCAAATTTCATAATCTTTCCAGACTTAATTTCTTTTGCGAGCTTTTGAGGTCTTTCGACAACATTACCACCTCTATAACCTATAAAATGTTTTGAAAGGATTTCCTTTATTTTCAAAAAATCCCTTTCAACAGGTTTAGTCTGAGCATTATAAGGCAGAGCAAAATGAACTTCTATATTCAGCTCTGCCAACATTGACTGAGTTTTTGTTTTGTTGGTTGAAATTTTTATACTTCGACGACCACCTGCAAAATCCTTTGAACGGTAATCTTTACCATTATCAATGATAACATCTTTTGGTAGTCCATACTTTTCAGCAGCATAATAAAAAGATTGGAAAATATAGTCAGAATTTGGATTTCCTGTTTGTAAAATCCAACCAAGCCATTTACCTGATTTATAATCACGCCACACTGTAACCCAAGGAAAAACAACTTTATTATCTGAATCAAAACAGGCAACATCAATTTGAGCGTGATCTGATACCCAGACCTCATTACATAAAATATTTGAATAATCTCTTTCTATATATCCGCCATATTTTCTATTCCATGCTGTTTCGCCCATTCGTGCAAGATAAATGCTTTGTTTTGGAATTTCTTTATCTAATCGGCGTTTAAAAGCCATATAACTTGGAAATGTTTCTCTTTTAGCATCAAACATTCTGATGGCATAACCAAGAGTTAAATCCCAACAAGTTCTTATAGATGGTGCTCCTTCTACTAAATACAAATTTTTAAAGTACTCAAAGAAATTATCAGGAACAGTGGAGCCTGATAAATGTTTGCCGTGTTGCGATAACAAACCGCTTAATCCATAACAAAAGAATCTTCTTCGCATTTTTATAACAGAAGAATAAGATGTATTTAACCACTTTTCATGTTCTAAATTCCATTTATCTATAAAATCTTTTAAAGCCCCTCCCTTTAATCCTTTTGATGCATTTATTATTGGTAAATACTTTTCTGCCTGTGCTTTTGCCCAATCAGGAGCTTCTGAATATTTAGTGTTTATAACATCTTCTTTAAGATACTTATCTTGTGCAAAATCAGGCAACGATTTTAAAAGAAGAAAGTAATGAGTTCTTTTTCCCCGTCTGATAATTTTAAAAGTATAGGAACCTCTCCTACATTGCTTTTTAAGAGTTTGGATGCTAAGTCCTAAAATTTCAGCAGATTTTTCTATATCTAACCATATATTTGTTTTGTCTTTATTTTCTTTCATAAATATCCTTATTTTAGCGTTATTAAAATCTCTTTTAAAGCTCACTTAACATTCCGACATAAAATTTGTGACAATTTTAAAAGCTAAAATGTAGTAATAATAAGATTTTTTAAAAATGCTATTTTTACAATATTCACCTCAAACACTTTATCTATCTGCTTTATAAAAAAGACAAATATTTGTCCTGTTTTTTACGAAGAAATATGAAGTGGTCTTGACGAAATTTGTATTTGTATATAATAGCTACCAATTTTTATTATATTTACTTCTTCAGAATAATAAACAGGTAACATTTTGTGGTCGGGGAAATTTCCCTGCAGGTAAACTTCAAAATCCGCTCTATACTTAAAAAAATATTTTCAAGAAATAAGTATAAAAACTCCAAGATAGTCGTTGTTAAAGGGATACAACCCAAAAATAAAATCGGAGAAAAGTTTATGAAGTTCTATTACTAAAATCCGGCTAATAGTTTTAAATCATAATACAAATCCTTAAACTCTCTTTTTCTTCGCCATAAGGTTTCTGCTATTTTACAGTTCAAATTACTAGCCATTTTATTATGTGTTAAATTCCTTGAAAGATAGCAATAAATAGTTGTAAACTTTGCTTTTTGTTCTTTAGAAAAGGTTTTATCCTCAGATGATTTTAAAAGATTTTCAGATACAAAAATTTGATTGCAGTATAAGTATAAATATACTTCTTGATTAAAAAACTTTCTATGACGTGCTTTTTGTGGAGATTTTAGATAGTAGAAATCTAATTTTTGTTTTTGCCTTTGGTAAATCAAAGTTCTGAATATTGTATAAAAGCTTTGAATTTGGTTTTCACCAATATTTGCAATATTAGATGCTTTTATCGAATTTATATTTTCACAAAAACACCTTAATACAATATCATTTATTATTGCAGGGTATGTTTTAAATATAGAATATTTTTGAACTGAAACTTTATTTTTTTTAAACACATATTCATTTTCTTGCTTTATTAATTTATTTTCATCAACAAATTTTGACAATATCGGTAAAAGTTCTGCTTTAGGGATTTCAGATAAAATTTCTAAATTTTCAAGCGTAAATTTGTTGAGCCTTTTGCAAAGTTTCAATATTTGTTCTTCCATATAACAGTTTCCTTAAAATATTTTCATCAATCTGTTTTAATTGATTTGTAATAGCAAGTTTTTCTATTTTATTTATCAATTTAACAATTTGTCTAAATTGGTTAACTCTTGTTGCAAGATATTTTATGCCGTCCGATGTAAAAGGGATTTGCGTTAATTCATTCAAAATCTGTTTTACATCTTCAAAATCATATCGTTCAAACTTAAATGACTTATAAATCCTGTCTATAATATGAGGATATCTTGAAAGTTTTTTATCAATGTTGCCCATTCCAACAAGTACTAAAGGACAAGAAGTTGTATCATACAAATCTCTCAGTGTTTCTATTGTATTTCTTTCAAGCAAGTAATCTACTTCATCAATTATTATAGGTTTTGGATTTTCTTTAAGTTTCTTCTCTATTAAATTAAAAGTTTCCTGAATATGCCAAAACGGTTCTTCTCCTAATTCTTCTGCAATTTCAGATAACAGCCACCGACTTGTCATACCTTGGTTTGCTCTTACATATATGCAATCATTTTTAAAAGTCCACCACTTTATAGTTTCTGATTTTCCGAGTCCATACTCTCCATAAACAAGAATAATTTTAGGTATATTATTGGGCAGTTGTTTTACCTCCTCCATTAATGATACAAAGTTTTTGACGTTCTTTGTTTTTACAAATACTTTATTCATTTTTATACACTCCTTCTTGGTCAAATACATTTTTCTCATTATTTTCGCAATCTGCGTATAAATTGGCATACTCATCACTATTTAAATACCCCTCAAGCCACTTTCTTTGTTCAGGATTGGTACAGCCATATTTCATTAACCATTCATATTTTTCATAATCAGCGTTAAATACTGGAATATTCATTTGCTGTTCCCGAAAGTTTAATTTGCGTTTTAGTGGTGTTTTAGTCTGTTCAAATTTTTCAATTTCAATAACTTCTTTCTGTTCAATCTCTATAGCCTCTGCTTTTTCTTTAGGGAAACACTTTAAGAACTCTTTTTTCACTCTCTTAAATCTGCGTTGCTGTTTTTGTATTTGTTGCTTAAATTGTTCCATATCTTTTACTGTTCCTAAATGATTTGCCATTGGATGAACTTTTTCAACTTGTCTTGCGATACATAAAAATTCACCTTTTATTGAATACACAAGGACTTTTGAAAGGTCAAACAAACTGTATTTTATAAATACTTTTTCTCTTAAATCCAATAAATAATCGCTCCTATAATGCATTCCTAGAAACGTTATTCCATGTTTATTTATTGTCCTTGCTTCTGTTTTCATCATAAGGTCGTTCAAAATACTTTTATCAATATTCTCTTTTGAAATATCATTTAACATCTCTTGAATAGTTTTTGAACGGTTATTAGGACAAGGTTTTGAATTATGGTAATCGAGCCAGCAATCAATGTATTTTATTAATTCTTGTATAGTTGGAATGTAATTATTGGAGAGTTTTTTATGCATATCTCTATGCAATTTTTCTCCTCGTTTCATCCAAGCCGGTTTATTTTCAATACTTGTTCCTATATAACTTGTCATCATTTTTTCAAACTCTTCTTGAAATTCAAGAAAGAATCTTTCAATAACTTTTGCTCTTGCATTATACGGTTTTGCAAACACTGATTTTATTCCGAGTTTTGCATAAATCCCATTAAAACCTGCTTCGTCAAAGTCCATATTCTGAAAGTATTTAGATTTAAATGCCTTTCCGTTATCCTGGTAAACTACTTTCGGGATTATTCCAAGATTTAAAATAGCATTCCTAAGAGCTGAAGCTATACATTGTGTATTTTCGCTCATCATAATTTCATAGCCTACAAGTGCAGTTGATTTCCAGTCTAAAAAGCCGACCAAAGTTGCTCTGGTCGGCTTTCCTGTAAATGGATTAATTATTTGAAAATTAAGAACATGTCCATCAGCTATCAAAACATCTCCTACTTCAATTTTAGAAATATCTCGTTCTATATACGGTTCAATTTTATCGTGATATGCTTTTTCACCTTCTCTAAATAAAATCCACTTTGAATAATTGTTTTTCTTAAAATTTTCGGCAAATCTTCTGAAAGTAAGATTACATGGAATATTTTCATATTCTCGCTTTTCAAGAATATGTTTTGTCAGATTTATAGCTTTTCCGATACTAAATTTGTTCGGGTGAAACAAATATTTTAAAAATATCTGTTTCATTTCATCATTTAAAATCGTATTATATTCACCTTGTTTATTAGTTTTGCATTTTTGTAAAAGTCCGTCCGTTCCATAATTTTCAAACATCTTAACCCAACGATGAAGTGTACCTATCGAAATTGAACCTACAAATTTGTATATTTGTGGTAAATACATTCCACTGTTATATAAATCTAAAAATACTGAATCAGCCTCTTTTTTAGTCGAATATTTTTTACGAATATTATACAAGGCAGTTACTATATCCACTCTTGCAAGTGCTGTTAATCTTGCATTTTCTGATACAAAATTCACCTTGTTTTCAAACGGAACAATTGCTGTTGTTTTTAATTCTTCTTCATCTAATCTATCTTGTATCTCAGGTTCTAATGAAGAATAAAGAATCTCATACGATTTTCCGCCTCTTACTTCAACTTCTCTTGCAATATATTTACCTTGGTTAATTGCAAGTCTTATCGAACGGGTACTTTTTAAGCCTTTTAATTCTGCGATTTTGTTAATATTTATATATTCATCCATACATACAGATTAACTCTGAAGTCGGAAAGGTGTTCCTTTTTTCCTTCTTTTGTATCATTAGAACATAATTTTATTCAATATACGAACCGGACTTTATTTACTTAAAATGTCAAATATAATAGTTGTATGTGTACAGATAAAAATACAAAAGATATTAATTATTATTAGATTTAGAATCAATATCAGTAGCTTCTATTTTGAAGATTACCGGTCTTAATCCATCGTTGCAACTTACAATAGCAACTCCTTTTTCTTTAATCCAATCTCCATAATAAAAAACATCTTCAATTCCGTGAGAAAGTGCAAATACATATTGATAAATAGCTTTCCACGCTTCATTACAAAATCCTTCGGGACATTCCCAATCTGCGTAGAATTCTTGTCCTTCTTTTAACATTGGACAAGCTGTTAAACCATCTGCACCATATTGTTGTGAAAGTTCTTTCTCAAAGTGTTTTTTCAAAACTGTAATTTTGCATTTTTTCATATTGCTTTACTCCTTAATAATAATATTATATCTAAAAGTTGAACTTCTTTGTTTGTGAGGTTTTTGAATAACATTTTATTTAAATCTTTTGAAATTTTTTCAAATATCGGTTTAAAGTCTTCACTTTTGGAGGTTAACATAATGTATGTAATTCTGCTATCTTCAGTGGATTTTTCTCGTGTAACAAATCCCAATCTTTCAAGTTTTGCAACAAGTATAGTGACAGTCGGTTTGCTACGATGAATTTTATCTGCAATTTCTTTCATTGTTAATTTGTCGTGTTGATATAACATTGCAAGAATATCGCCATGACTTGGCGCAAGGTCAGTTATACCACTTGAATTTAATTCTTGTAGGATAAATTTGTTACCTTTTTCGTGAATTTTTGAAATTAGTGATAGTATTTGTTTCATGAAAATCCTTTGTATTACAAAACAATTATAGTTAGATATCTAGCTATTGTCAAGATTTATTTTTTTTGTATCGTGATGTATTTTAATAAAAATTTTTCATTCTAATCTTATGTTCATTATGTGAATGGGGAGAGAAGCATAAAATTTAAAACTTTTTATAGTAACCGGACTTTATTTGCTTAAAATGTAAAATAATCGTTTTATCCGTACAAATTAGATTATGAGGACGAAATAGGCTATAACATTGGTTTTAAAATAGAAAAATTAAGACAATTCTTGGACAGTAATCAGACAATCAAGACCAGTAAAAGACCATTTTGTAACATATAAAACGATTACTTCCGACTGCTAAAACTCAAACACAAAGCCAACTTTGCCGAATAATCTTTTTATGCGTTCAGATAATATGTCCCGTTAAATTACAATAAATTTTATAAAAAAGAGGATTAAGAATATATTCCATCCTCTTTTTATTAGCAAGGGAGAGATTCGAACTCTCGACCTCACGGGTATGAGCCGTGCGCTCTCACCAACTGAGCTACCTTGCCATATTTTTAACATGCTTTCTGACGTGTTTTTCCGTCAATTTTTATCCTCGCACAAAAAAAATTAAATTTCAAGTTTTATTTTTTATAGAGAATTAATTTAGTTTTGTATATAATATAGAATAGAGAGAAGCTTTTTTATAAAGGTATGTGTTTATGATTACTGATATGACAACAGGAAACCCCTTAAAACATATTTTGTTATTTTCAATACCGCTTTTAATCGGAAACATTTTCCAGCAGCTTTATAATATTGCAGACCTTGTTATTGTTGGAAGAACTCTTGGGGTTGAACCTTTTGCAGCAGTCGGTGCTGTTGCACCTGTGTTTTTTCTTATTATGTTCGTAATAGTAGGTCTTACAAACGGGTTTGCGGTCATAACGGGTCAAAAATACGGGGCTAAAGATATTTCGGGAGTTCGGCGCTCAGTAGTCATCTCAATAATTTTAAGCATACTTGTAACGTTTTTATTCTCAATTTTGTGCACAATTTTCATGAATTCTATTTTGCACTGGATGAATGTACCTGAAAACATTTACCACAACGCATACTGGTATGTAGAAATCATTGTTATCGGATTAATTTCCACAACAATGTATAACATGCTCGCAAGTATCATCAGAGCGCTCGGCGATAGCAAAACTCCTTTATATTTTCTTATAATAGCTTCGATTGCAAATATTTTTCTGGCGCTTTTATTTATAAAAGTATTCAACTGGGGTGTTCCCGGCTCTGCCGTTGCAGTAATTCTTTCACAAGGAATTTCTGTTATTTTGTGTTTGTTTTTTATCAAATATAAATTCCCGATTTTACATATCACTAAAAACGACTGGAATTTTGACAACAAATACGATTTTTGGAACTCTGCATATGAACATTTACGAGTAGGTGTTCCAATGGCAATTCAATTCTCAATTATTGGTATTGGAATAATTATAATCCAAAGTGTCTGCAATACTTTTGGCTCAAACGTTATAGCAGCACTCACTGCTGCTTTAAGAATTGAACAAATTGCAACTTTGCCTATGATGTCGTTCGGTGTTGCATTGGCCGCTTATGTAGCACAGAATTTCGGAGCTAAAAAATTCAAAAGAATTCGTCTAGGTGTTATCAAAACTTCAACAATAAACATTATTTTAAGCATTTTAATGGCATTTGTTATGAGAATTTGGGGAACTGATATTATTGCAGCTTTCATTGGAACCGCAACGAAAGAAATAATTGACATCGCACATAATTACCTTTTAATAAGCACTATTTTTTACTTTTTCCTTGGTCAAATCTTTATTTACAGAAACGCGCTTCAGGGAATGGGAGAAACCCTTTTCCCGCTTTTGGCCTGCATTGCAGAACTCGTTATGAGAGCTTTTGCAGCAGTTTATCTTGCGATTAAATTCGGATATATCGGAATGTTTTATTCAGGTCCGATTGCGTGGATAAGCGCATCTTCAATAATGTTTTTCGGCTATTTGTGGAGCATAAAACATATAGTTTTCAAATTTAGAAAACAGGCAATAGTATAAATACTAACAGGTAATATCTTTTACAATACGGTAAATTGTTTTTAACTCTTTGTCAGAGGAATTTGCAATTAAATCCTCAATTTCTTTAATAATTTCTACACGCGGTTTTTGGTGATTAAATTCAAATAAATCCTTTATATCAACATCAAAGACCTGTGCAAGCTTAGAAAGAACCGCTGAAAAAGAGAAATGTCTTCTGACGATAATCGTCGCACGCCCTCGCCTGATACAGGCAAGGGCGAAATTTCTTAGTTCGCTCTAGCTCACTAAGAAATTCGGGTGGACGAAGTCCACTCTTAAACATTGGAACTGGATTAGGTGGGAAGCGCTTTTGAACAGATTAGGGCGGCGCAGATTCGGGATTAGGTTCAAGCTGCTATGTTTCCCGAACGCAATAAAGTGGTGCCGGGAAACATAGTCACAAGACTCGTATCTTATCTGTTCCCTTTGTTCTGCAAAGGCGGGGGGGGGGATAACAACGTAACGAACTTTTCACTAATTAAACTTTTCACCCAAACCGTAATGAACTTCTCACAGTTCACCGTCACTCTTCACTAAACAAACCTTTCACTTCATCCCCCATACCACTTGAAAACTTAAAAATTTCATGACAAAATTGCACTGAAAGTGTACTAATGGTAAAAGAGAGGTTTATTATGTCAACATTTATTGAAGATATTGTAGCCCGCCAAATTCTTGATTCACGCGGCAATCCAACTGTTGAAGTCGATGTGAAACTTTCAGGCGGCATAATCGGACGTGCAGCAGTTCCATCAGGTGCATCGACCGGAATTTTTGAAGCGCTTGAACTTCGCGACGGCGACAAACATATTTACGGCGGCAAAAGCGTTATGAAAGCCGTAAATAACATCAATAACATAATCGCGCCCGAACTTATCGGTGAAAAAGCCACTCATCAAAAGGAAATCGACACCTTTATGATTGACATGGACGGCACAGAAAATAAATCAAAACTCGGCGCAAATGCAATTCTCGGGGTTTCGCTTGCATGTGCAAAAGCGGCTTCAATGGCTTATGAAATGTCGCTTTACAGATATTTGGGCGGCATAAACGCACTCACGCTGCCTGTTCCGATGATGAACATAATTAACGGCGGCGCGCATGCTGACAATAACATTGATTTTCAGGAATTCATGATTGCGCCGGTCGGGGCTGAAAACTTCCATCACGCAATCCAGATGGGCGCTGAAGTTTTCCACACTTTGAAATCAATTTTGAAATCAAAAGGGCTTGCAACCTCAGTCGGCGATGAAGGCGGATTTGCGCCGAACCTGAATTCAAATTCAGAAGGCGTTGAAGTTATTATCGAAGCAATTCAAAAAGCAGGCTATTCAACAGAGCAGGTAAAAATATGTTTGGATGTAGCGTCAAGCGAATTTTACGAAAACGGCATTTACAAACTTGCAGGCGAAGGCAAAGAACTCAACAGTTCTGAAATGGCAGGATTTTTGAAAGAATGGGTTGCAAAATATCCGATAATTTCGATTGAAGACGGCATGGCTGAACAGGATTGGGACGGCTGGGAGCTTTTAACCCGCGAAATCGGCTCACGCTGCCAGCTTGTGGGCGACGATTTGTTTGTTACAAACACGCGCCGGCTTGCAGAAGGCATCAGACGCCATGTTGCAAACTCAATTCTCATCAAAGTTAACCAGATTGGAACGTTATCCGAAACTTTGGACGCAATTTCAATGGCGCACGCGGCAGGTTACACGTCAATAATTTCGCACCGTTCAGGTGAAACAGAAGATTCCTTCATTGCGGATTTGGCGGTTGCCGTAAACAGCGGACAGATTAAGACAGGTTCAATGTCTCGCTCTGACAGAATTGCAAAGTACAATCAGCTTTTGAGAATTGAAGAAAAACTCGGTTCAGCCGCGAAATACCTTGGTTTAAAAGCCTTCAACGGTCAAAAAAGATAGAATTTAAAAGCGGGAAATTTAATTCCCGCTTTTTATTTTTTTGAAAAACGATATATAATGCGGGATGAAATTTCTACTAACTCCTTTAATCGGCTTTGTATCAGAAGTTTTAGTTTCACTTGTTTGCTTGTACAAATTCAGAAATACAATTTCAGGCGGGTTACAAAATCTTAAACGGCTTGTGGAAGCAACACCTCCGGTTACATAAAGGTGTTTATTTTTTTCCACAATGTAACCTTTTCTAAATCTTTGCCCGTATTTTGACGGAATTGTAAAAGAACCGGCAAATGGCAAAATAATTTCACCACCATGAGTATGACCGCTTAAAGTCAGGCTGACGCGTTCCGGAATTTCAACAAACGAATCCGGATTATGCGACATAACTATAATTGGAACATTTGAAGGTGTTGTTCCGATTATCTTTTGCGGATTTAATTTATAATGCCAGATGTCTTTAAAGCCGGTAATCTTAAGCCGCCTGCCGCTGAGGTTTAAATAAAGGCTCTGGTTTTCAAGCAGAGGAATTTCGGATTTTTTTAAGAGCTTTCTGACAACTCCCTGCGGTTCATAATCGTGATTGCCCATTATTGCATAAACACCGTATTCAGCCTTGAAATCTTTCAAAATTGACGCCAATTCCTCAATTGATATACCGGAGTTTGTTATTGAAAGAGCATCAAAGTCACCTAAGAGCAAAATTAAATCAGGTTTTTCCGCATTAGCTTTCTTAACAATTTCTTTTACCTTTTGAATTCCGACAAATTTATTTCCGATATGCATGTCCGAAACTATACATATTTTGAGCCCGTTCAATTCTTCATTCCAGTGCGGCAGATAAAGTTTTTGCGTACGGCTGATTAAAAGATTGGGTTCAATCAGCGCAGCGTCCGCAATTAAAATTAATATTGCCAAAAACATCACGGCAAACACAAAAAATAATTTTTTCATAATAATAATTTAACATAAAAGAAACACCGCAAGAAGTACACTAATTGCGGCGAATTCCTTTCCAAATTAAGAATATGTTACTAACTGTCTGATTTTTTATACCTGTAACTTAGCATGCTATATGAAGAAGGCTCTGAGGAGCTTTCATCGCCGTAAAATGTTGACATATTTGTCGCTGCTTTGTATGCAAATTCATCAACTTTTTCCTGACGCGCGCTGTCAACGTCATATGCCGCAATTTCGCCACTTGTAATTCTTCCATCGCCATTTGTGTCCATATCTTCAAAATGTTCAAGAATGTTGTTTATCGTTGCTGTTGAAAGCCCGCTGTTTCCGGATAGTGCAAGCTGGGTAAATTGTTCTTTTGTCAAGCCTTGCGCCGACATTGTGCTTGTTAATTTTGACATTTCTTCAGAAGAAATTTTACCATCATTGTTTTTGTCTATTGATGCAAAATTGTTTTGCAAGTATGAAGCGAACGACGAGTTTAAAATATTAACATTGTCTGTTTTCCCCTGTGCATCAAGGAGATTTTCCAAAGTAACTCCGTCCTTATCTTTATATTGAGATGCCAGAACAGAATATGTATTAGTTAAACCGGAAAAAATTCCAGATAATGCTCCATAATTTGACATAATTAAGCCCTCTAAATTACTACCTGCATGCCTATTGTAATGATTTTTCCAAAATAATCAACCATCAAACATATGATTGTTAAATTATGTTACAAACATGCCGGAAGTTCTAAAGATTTCCCCTGTAATCTCCGATTAAGAATTTGTTATCAGGACACAATAAGGAGTGTGTAAAATGGATGAAAAAAAAGTTCTTGACATGGAAGATTTGATGATTGATTACGGTGAAATGACAAGTTTTGACTTTAATTCTTTAAGCTTTAAAGAAATGCAGGATTTGCAGAATATTACAGGAACCGACTATGCACAGCAGGCTGTTCCGTTTAAATACGGCAAATTCGATTTGGTCGATTTGTTCCAATCCTTTATTACGCAGAAGGATTAATTATTATTAGTGAAAAGTGAAACGTGAAAAGTCCGTTTCATTAATGCTGGTGTTGTGGAATTTCCATTGATACCAATAATTACACAATAAGTAACAAAAATCCACTCCCTTAACATGAAAGGACACGATTATGGATATGAAAGAAATTTTTGAAAGCGGCTGTTTTTCGCCGGGCTGGAATGAAGTTCCCGAAAAAGAAGTTTATGTTCCGCAAAGAAAAGATTTGACAGTTCTTTTGGCAGAGCTTGAAGATATCAAAAATACAATTGATGATATTAAAGCAAGGCAGTGGCATCTTGCAAAATTGATGAAATTCCATAAAGAAGGACTTGCGCCGGAATAAAGATAAAGCCGATTAACAATAAATAAAAATAGACAATCTTAAACGCCTTTAAATTGATTAAAGGCGTTTTGGCAATTTTTACGGACAAAATGTTTTATTAAATATAAATATCAAGGGAAAATATGGGAATCTTAAATCTGACAAGAAAAATTCTTCCAACTGTTTCAAAACTCAGCAGACAAAACAGGCAAAATGTCATGGAAATGCCTGAAATGGTTCTGAGTTCCATGATTAGAAACGGAGATAAGAAAATCATTCAAGTCGGCATGAACGAGTGTAAAGCAGCACGAATTCTTCCTGAAAGAATTCACACAATCTACACGGACGGACTTGCCGGCTGCAACTCTATAGGGATAATTTCGAAAGGCAAAGACGGCAACCCGATTGCAATACTTTCACATTACACACCGCTGCCTGTTTCACAAACCGCACAGGCAAACGCTATTGAAAAACAACTTGAAACTTACGGCGCATTTTTTGACAAGAAAACTACGCCAAAAGTTTTTTATAATGTTCCCGGCTATCTGGATGAAGGACAGCTTAAGCCTTGCGTTAATAATGTCTTTGAAAAGATACGCGCAGTTTTGGAGAAATTTTTCAACAATAATTATGAAGAGCAGATAATTTTGTATCAAAACAGAAATCGTCCCGCATATTTTTCGAGCGCAAACATATTTCAGTTTGACCCGAAAGATTTAAGCAAATGCAAGATGACAACCGTTGGAGAAAAAGAATTTTTCTTTAATATGTAGCTTGAGTCTGGTTAATCTTCGTCGAAAATCTCTTCTTCCAAAAGCACATCATGCCCCATGTTGTGCATCATATCAAGATAAACACCATAATAAATATCCATTGCGGTTAGGTACTCATTCAAAATATCTTGATGCCCGTTTTCAACCATTAAAAGGTTAATCAAGTTGTTTTCACCTTTTCGATATCTTTCAGTGGACATTTTAAGTATCTTATCCGACTCTTCAAGAATTTCTTTGTAATAATTCATGTTTTGTTGTGAATATTTAAAGTTGTTATAGTTTTGTTTTAAAGTAAGCTTAAGCTTATTTTCATATGAAGCTTTATCCATCTTGGTTTTTTCAAGGATAACTTTTGCCTTGTCAATTTCAGGACGAAATGTATACAAAACAGGCAAATCAAAACCGCCGCCAACAAAAGCGCCAGGCCACCAGTTTCCTTCCCCTTCGTATTTAGCCTGCCAGGCAAAGCCGCCGCCAACCATAATATTTGGAATTCTTTGACGTTTTGATAAAATATATTCCTGATTGTATTTTTCTATGTTGCTGTCAGCAATTCTAATTGAATGACTGTATTTTAAGGCAACAGCCTCAATTATATCGTAAGTTGGAAGTTTAATATCTAAAATTGTTAAATCATCACTGAATAAAGATGGTTCTTTAGTATCATACATATCTTCAGTAAGAGATTCGTTTATAACTTTTGTCAAATTAAATTGTGCATTAATTAAATCTGCTTTTGCTCGATTAAGTTCAATTAGCTGTTTCTTGTATCGAATATCTGCCTGCAAAAGTTCTATATTGTAACCGGATTGAGCTTTTGAACGATTTTTAGACAGTTCAACCATATTTTCAAAAAGAGACTTACGCTCATTCATAATTATTTGAACTGATTTGTAATAAAGCACATCAAAATATGCTTTCATAACTTTAATTTTCATTTCATGTTCATATTGCCTGATTTGATTTTCGATAACCCTTTTTTGCGCAATTGCGGCTTTTTTTCTAACCCCGCGCTTGAAAGTTTCAACAGGAAGCATTGCCCCAACCTGACTTGAGTTACCTGTTCGCACCTGACCAATCAAAATATTTGACTGAATTTGCGGATTTTGAAGTCTGTTTGCAATTTTAATTTCTGCATTCGCAATATTTAACTCTTTGCGCTTTGCCTGTAAATCTAGGTTGTTACGCAATGTAAGCTGGACAGCCTCATCAAGAGAAACTCTCACAACTTCAGCTTTTACAGGCAAGCAAAAGAATATTAAACATATAACTGTTAAAATCAATTTCATATATAACTATTCCGAAATTTATTTTACCGTAAACAAAAATTTTTGGAATAGTTTTTTTAAAAATTCTTAAAACCTGCCAAACCAGGCATAAGATTTTAAGAAACATTTACAGCAGGCTTGCCTGAAAATTTAATCAAAATATCAATTACTTTAGGCATCTGGCATACGAAAGAGTAATTTCCGTTTGCAAGCGAACATTTTTTGCAGTCACAACCGATTGAATAGCACTCCAACGCTTGTTCTGTCCATGTTTTTGTAATAGAATTTGAAATCTCCCCGTTTGTTTGGGGCAGAAATAAAGAGTTATCAGATAAATCAATCTTTCCCATTTTGTACCCCCAAAAATTTGTTAATAAACCCTCTGATTTAATTTTAATCCGTCAAGCAAAAATTTTAATCCTTTAAACAGAGGATTATTTTGCGCCTGATTCCTCTTGATGAAAAAATTTTTTCAGGCAATAATTGAAGCATGGCAGCAAATTTTGACTTTCTGAAAAGCACAGACAAAAACCTTTTTGATATTATAACGGAGGCTGAAAAACTATACCGCGACGAATATTTTGAACAATGCATGGGTCAGACCCGCCGTTTTGGTGAAAATATCTGCAAAAATGTTCTCGGAGACCGCCGCACAACAGAAGAAACCTTTGACGATATGCTCGCAACCCTCAAAGATAAATCCAAAGGAAATCCGCAGGAAAAAGAATTTCTTGACGATTTATATTTTCTCAAAAGAAACGGCAACAAATCCGTACACGGCTCATCTGTGAAAAAAGACGGAATTACGGCTCTGGAATGTCTACAACGAGCCTTCGAAGTTGCAATAAGTTATTCTGTATATAAAAACGGCCCGTCGGAAAAACTTTTGCGCCGGCAATACGATACAGAACTTTTAATCACCGGAAAAAAGAACAAATCTTTAAGCGAACGCTACAGCCAGGCAAAACAACGTTCTCAAAAACAAATGCCAAAGAACGAAATTTCTGTTAAAAAAACAGCCGCCAAAAAAGAAAAACTTTCATCAAACAAGACAAAAAACAAAAATCAAAAACCAAAAAATTACCAAAACAAATCAGGCCGGATTTCAATATTCTGGTTAATTATGATTATCGCTTTCACGATTTCATTGACAACAATCGGATTTCTGCTTTTAACAACAATCAAACCTTAATTGTCAGATTTTTGAAAAAATTCGTTAATCTTTCTCTGAATTTCAGCCATGGTTTTGTTGAAGTTTTCAAGATTATCTTCAGCATTCAGCATTGCCTCGCCGAATTTTGTTTTGCATTCTTTCATTAAGTCCATATAATCTTTTGTTTTGGATAATTTTGTTGTTTTCGGTGCGCTTGTTTTTGGCGCGGCGTCAGGTTTTTTAACCGGTTTAGGCGCAGGCTGAGCCACCGGTTTTGGTGTTTCTACGTAGGTTTTAAAATCTTCTATCGCGCTCAAGGCCTTTTTTAAAACAGCATAAACACCTGAATTGGAGATTTCTTCTTCACTGCTATATTTGAAAACCTCCGGAAGCAAAGATGGATATTTCTGATTAAAATTCTGCACAAACTTTCCGTTGTTTATCAGAAAATATCTATTTTCACCGTTTTGAGAAGAACAAATTCTCAAAATATTATCAGACTCGCCGCCCTTCATTTTCAAAATTGAAACAGATTCATTGCAACCGGTTTTAAATCCAAAACCTCTTTGGAAATTGTCTTTATTCCAATTTTGATAAGAATTTTTAAGTTTTGAAACTTTTGCAGGGTTATATGATATAAATTTTTCTGTCAAATCAGAGTAAATTTTGCAAATTTTATCGAAATTTTTTAGAAGTTTCTCGTCCGGCAAAATTTCATCCGGCATATTTTTTTGTACAATTTTATTTGATAAAAATTCGTTAAAATCACCGAGTTTTTGTTTGTATAATTCCAGGTATCTGCAAAATCCCGGCACAACTTCTCGCACAGAATTTTCATCATAAAAAGTCAGCTTTGGCGGAATAATAGAAAAATTATTTTTGTTGAAATTCGAAACAAGATATTTCCCATCCTTAATCAAAAAACCGTCAGCAATTTCGCCGTTTTTATCGTAAATTACCAGCCGGGTAAGAATGCCTTCATCATTATTTTGAAGAGTTTTGTAATAGATTTGGCATTTTTCTTCTCCGATATTTTGCAGTATATAATCCGCCTGCCTCGGCTGTATTTTATAATCGCCGTATTCATACTTCAATTTCAATGCTTGTTTATGCGGAAGCTCTCTTAATAAGCTATCTGCTTTTGAATAAAATTCGCTAATCTCTGAAAGATTTTTTATATCAGAAGTTTTTAATTCAAAGATTTTGGCGCGCAAATCTTTGTCTTTAACTTTTTCAAGATATTTTCTGAATTTAAGCATTGAAAAATCCAAATCTTCTAAAACTTTTTGGAAAACAGTTTCACGCTGTGCATCATGGGCTGCCTGCACAATTTCTTTCGGAAAAACAAAAACACTGTTCGGATTATCGTCTTTTAAAAGTTTGTTGTAGCCGTTAAGCGTGAAACTTTCCAAAACATTTCTTTCTTTGAAAAAAGAACGTCCCTGTTTGACAACTATTTTCAAAAAATCTCTTCCGGTTTTACCATCAGGAACTCTTATGGCAATCGAAGCCTGTTTATCGCCGCAATTATGAAAAGTTAAACCTCTGCCAAAACTAAAATCCGCAAACTCTTTTTCAATATTTTCAATTCCCTTTTCGGTTTTTCTGGAAAGTATCTCCATTATGCTTTTATAAGCCTCTGCCACAGATTCAGCAGACAAAACCGTTTCACGTTTCAAAACAGGCGCAATACCTTTGAAACTAACACTGTCAAAACCTGTTTCACGAAACCTCATTGCAGGTCTGAAAACTTGATTATTATAAGATTTTGGGGCTTGATAAGAGGGATTGATAATCATAATTATCTTTTTAAAAATCCCTGAAAAAAATTTTTTGCTAAACCTCGTGCATAAATATTAATTATGAAAATTCTTAAGTGCATAATCAATACATTGAATTATAAACTCATTACGGCTAATATCGGTTTCAAGCGATAATTCATCAATCTTTTTCAGCATGCCGACATCCAATCTTATGCTGATAACTGTTTTTTCTGGTTTTATTGGCTTGAAATCCTTCATAAAAATACCTTAAATTATTATATTTGATATAAAATATTTAATATATATTCAAATTTCGAATATATATAGTATTTACTTATCGAATATTCTGTGATATTATACTTGTGGCTAATTGCAAAGGTAATGCTGTTTGAGCTAAGATATTAATTTAAAAGAAAACTTTAATAAAATAGAAAAATTATTAAGGTATAATAATACAAATCTTTACATACAGTTTAAATATAAGGTCTTTGTGTTATGCTTAAAATATCTGGAAAGTAAGATAATCAGGAGAAAGAGAATTAGTAATGAAAGTATTGATACTTGCAGGCGGATTAGGAACACGCCTCGGTGAAGAAACAGTTTCTAAACCGAAACCAATGGTCGAAATAGGGGGTTATCCTATACTCTGGCATATTATGAAAATTTATTCTCATTACGGATTTAATGATTTCGTAATTTTGACCGGATATAAATCTCATATTATAAAAGATTATTTTGTGCATTATTATCAGAGATATTCTGATTTAACAATTGATATGCGCTACAATACAATCGAGCTTCACAAAATGCGCACTGAACCCTGGAAAGTCACAATGCTTTACACAGGTCAAAATGCAATGACAGGAGCAAGAATTAAAAAAGCACAGGATTATGTTGGAAATGAACCGTTCTTATTAACATACGGCGACGGTGTTTCTGATGTAAACATCAGCGAACTCGTAAAATTCCACAAGAATTCCGGTAAAATCATGACAATGACTTCAGTTCAGCCTTCCGGACGTTTCGGGGCTTTAAATATTGCAAACGATGGAACAATAACATCATTCCAGGAAAAACCCAAAGGCGACGGCGCATGGATTAACGGTGGTTTCTTTGTTTGCGAACCGGAAGTTTTCAACTATATTGAAGCCGGCAACGACAAAGAAATTTTTGAAAGAAGACCGCTTGAAACAATTGCAAACCACGGCGGACTTTGCGCTTACAAACACCATGGTTTCTGGCGCCCGATGGATACTTTAAGAGATAAAATCGAGCTTGAAGAAATGTGGGAATCTGATAACGCACCCTGGAAAGTTTGGGAAAAACAAAACGCATACGTAAGCTTAGCCGGAAAGGTTTAAAATGAAGAAAAAAGTTCTTATAACAGGCGGAACAGGTTTCATTGGAAGAAACGTTGTAGACGAATTAATTTCACGCGGCTGGGAAGTTCATTCACTTGTATTTCCGCCATTTGCACCGGAAAAAGAAGGTCTCATTCAGTACGAAATGAACCTTATGGATACAGACGCCGTAAATAAGTTTTTGAAAGAACATAATTTTGAAAACTTAATTCATCTTGCCTGGTACGTCGGACCAAAATGTCACGTTCATGATTTGAATTTGGATTGGACACTTGCAACGCTTAATCTTTTGAAAAATTTTAAAGAAAACGGCGGAAAAAGATTTGCGGGCGCCGGCACGATTTCAGAATATGAATATAAATACGGTTACCTGCTTGAAGACGAAACGCCGACAAGTCCGAAAACTTTGTACGGCGAAAGCAAAAACAGTATTTATAAAATCGCAAGCGTTTATTGCAAACAAAACGGAATTGAATTTAAATGGCCGAGAATTTTCAACCTTTACGGGCCTGCTGAAAAATCGCAGCGGCTTATGCCTTCGGTTATTAATTCCTGCTTGAAAGGCGAGGATGTAAAAGTCAGCGATTGTTTAAAATTCCAGGATTATTTGCACGTAAAAGACACGGCTTGCGGAATTGTTGACGTTTTTGAAAGCGATATAGAAGGCGCTGTGAACATCTGTTCAGGCAAACCTGTACAATTAAGAACAATTGTTGAAAAAATTGCGGAACTCACAAACTTCAAAGGAAAAATTCTTTGGGGAGCAATTCCCGCGGCCTTCGGCGACGAAGTAGTTGTCGGAAACAACGAAAAATTAAAATCAATCGGCTGGAACCAGAAATATTCATTGGAGGAAGGCCTTAAAGAAACAATAGATTGGTGGAAAGAACATAATAAAGGAGAATTATTGAATGTCTGATTTTAATAATGTATACAAAGGCAAAACAGTTTTAGTCACAGGCCACACCGGCTTTAAAGGAAGCTGGCTTTCAATCTGGCTAACTAGTTTAGGTGCAAACGTTGTCGGTTATGCTCTTGAACCATATTCACCGCGCGGGAATTACAAAGCTTCTCACCTTGAAAAACACTTGTTTGCAGATGTGAAAGGCGATGTTCGTGACAGTAAAAAACTTGAAGAAACAATTGAAAAATATCAGCCGGAAATTATTTTCCACCTTGCCGCTCAAGCTCTTGTAAGAACAGCTTACGCAGACCCGAAATATACTTATGAAACCAACGTAATGGGGTCTTTAAATATTCTGGAAGCAGTAAGAAAATTCGATTGCATAAAAACAGTTGTAATGATTACTTCTGACAAATGTTACGAAAACGTTGAACAAATCTGGGGCTACAAAGAAACAGACAGAATGGGCGGTTACGACCCGTATTCTTCATCAAAAGGCTGCGCTGAATTAATGATTTCTTCTTACAGAAATTCATATTTTAACCCGAAAGATTACGCAAAACACGGAAAAGCAATTGCTTCAGTCCGCGCCGGAAACGTTATCGGTGGCGGCGACTGGTCAGACAACAGACTTATTCCGGATTGCATAAGATTTATTGAAGAAGGCAAAGATATTGAAATCAGAAGCCCGAAAGCAACACGTCCGTGGGAACATGTTTTAGAACCTTTGAGCGGATATCTTCGCGTCGGCCAAAAATTGATGGAAGATCCGGTTAAATACTCGGAAGGTTTCAACTTCGGCCCGCCAATCGAATGCAACAAAACAGTTTGGGAAGTTGTAGAATATCTGGTTAAATATTACGGCAAAGGCAAAGTTGTAGATGTTTCAGGCACTGACATGGTTCATGAAAATACGCTTTTAAGCCTTGATGTTACAAAAGCATATAGAATGCTTAACTGGAAAGCAATGCTGAATCTTCATGAAGCAATTGAATTCACCGTTGATTGGTACAAAGAAGCTCTTCACAACGACGATATGTTTGAATATTGCAAAAAACAGATTAAAGCTCACACTGCAAAAGGGTACTTGTGGGAGAATAATTAATGCCGGAAGCACAAGTTTCAATAGTTATACCTATTTGGAACACAGAAAAATACTTAGAGAGATGTCTGCAAAGTTTGGTTAACCAAACTTTGCAGATTATTGAAATAATCTGTGTAAACAACGGTTCGACAGACCGCTGCGGGGAAATTATTGAAAATTTTGCAAAATCTGACAAAAGAATTAAAGTTGTTAACATTGAACACGGCAGTATTTCCAATGCAAGAAATACAGGAATTGCCGCCGCATCCGCACCGTATATAACTTTTGTAGATTCAGATGATTGGGTTGAGCCAACATGTTACGAGGAGGCTTTGAAAGAATTCTCAAAAGATTCAGAAATTGATTTAGTCTGCTGGGGCGCAAATATTGTTAACAGCGACTTGCCGGAAAACGCTCCGGGGCTTGTTAATGCAAGGAAATATCACAAAATCGGAATTACCGGAAAACATAAAGTAACAGACCAAACACCTTTCAAAACAACCGTGTGCATTTGGAATAAACTTTTTAAAACAGATATTATCAAAAAAAACAATGTTATTTCGCCTTTAGATGTTGAACTTCTTGAAGATACTTCATTTTTCTATACTTATCTTGCAAATTGCAATTACGTTTATTTTATGAATAAGTGTTTTTACAATTACGTTCAGAGAAAAAACTCCGGATATGAAAAAATACTTTCCGGTGAATCAAACATAATAGCGCCGCGCCTTCAAAACCTAAATTATATAAGCACTTATTATAAAAATAAAAATATGCTTTATGAAAAATCCGGAATTATAAATTATTTACTGGAACAATGGCTCAGACAGGATTACAAAAATGCCCGTGAAGAAAATAAAACCAAAGTGCTTGAAAAAGCCGTCGCGATAGCAGACAAATTTGATGGAAAATTTCTGGAAAATTCTTTGATAAAGCATTTGCAGGCAAAAAATTTCGACACCGTAATCGATATCATAAACAATAATTATCATAAACTTTTCGGAAATAAATTTTTCGGCTTGTTTCAGGTCGCCGATTACGACAAATACGCATTGAGACTTTTTGGCATGAAAATCTCTTTTAAACACAAAAGATTAAGTAAAGGAGCGCAATGGAAACAGTAATTTTAGGAAGCGGAATTTCAGGAATTTCTGCCGGATATCATTTGCAAAAGAACGGCGAAAAAGCGGTTATTTACGAACGCGACAGCGATTGGGGCGGCTTATGCGGCAACTTTACGATTGACGGCTTCCGTTTTGACAAGTTTGTTCATTTTACTTTTGCGCCGGACGATTATATAAAAAATATTTTTGAAAAATCATCACCGACATTTGCACACCCGAGCGTTTCAAGCAATTTCTACAAAGGCTTTTGGTTGAAACATCCAGCGCAAAACAATCTTGCGCCCCTGCCGGCAGACGAAAAAGTTGAAATAATAAAAGGCTTCATAAATCGTCCGCACAAAACTTTTGAAGAACTTGAAAATTATGAAGATTGGCTTCGCGTTCAATACGGAGACTATTTTGCAGAGAATTTTCCGTTCAAATACACACGCAAATACTGGGGAGTCGAACCAAAAGAACTCGAAACAAAATGGGTTGGAAACAGAATGCACAGTCCGGATTTGGATGAAGTTTTGAAGGGTGCTTTTGAAGTTCAGGACAAGAATTTTTATTACACATCCCACATGAAATATCCGAAAAAAGGCGGGTTTAGAAGTATTTTAAATGATTGCCGCAAAGGTTTGGATATAAGATTTAACAAAGAAGTTGTGAGGATTAACCCTTCAGCAAAAACAGTATTTTTCAAGGATGGAAGTTCCGTGAAATATGACCGGTTGATTTCGTCGCTTCCGCTTCCTGAAATCGTGAAAATGATAGACGGAATTCCGGCTGATATAAAAAAAGCCGGTGAAGATTTGATGCATACCTCCGGTTATATGGTTTCGCTGGGCTTTAAGCGGCCGGATGTTGCAAAACATCTCTGGTTTTATATTTATGATGAAGATATTCTTGCAAGCCGTGTTTATTCACCGAATTTGAAGTCACCGGACAACGCGCCTGAGGGCTGCAGTTCATTGCAGGCAGAAATTTTCTTCTCAAACAGGGCAGAAGTTCCGCCGGCAGAAGACGTATTGAAAAACACGATTGAAAAGCTTATAGAAATGGGCATTTTCAAAGAAGAAGACCTTGTTGTGAAAGACATCCGGTTTGAAAAATACGCGAACGTAATTTTTGACAAAGACATTTACAAAAACCGTGAAGTTGTATTAAAATATCTGAAAACAATCGGAATAGAAAGCATAGGCCGTTTCGGCAAATGGGAATACATGTGGACGCACCAGGCGTTTGAGGACGGAATGAAAGCCATAAAATTGATAAAAATATAATTTTCCAAGGAGATATCATGAAATCTGAAAAAGATATTAAAATTTTTGTAACATACAAAGATAAACATAAAATAATTGAAACAGATATTATAAAGCCAATCCAAACCGGCCGCGCAATTGCTGATGAAGCTTTTGAAGGCATGATTGGAGATGACACCGGTGAAAATATTTCTGCAGAAAATCCTTACTATGCAGAACTTTCCGCACAATATTGGGCTTGGAAAAATTATGACAAAATTGGGAATCCGGATTATATCGGTTTTATGCACTATAGAAGACATTTCATTTTTAATGAACAGTATAAATCCGAAATGGATGATAAAAAATCCCAATTTGGCTACTCTGCCTATGTCTTCAAAAGTATAACTGATGAATATTTGTCTCAAATTCATCTGGATGATCAACATATCAAAGAAACAGTAAAAGATACTGATATTATTTTTATCAAAAAGGCTAATGCAAAATATCTTAACTGCAAAAATGGCAGAGAAGATTTTAGTAAAAATTGTTACGGTTCTCATCCGGAAGACTATGATAAATGCATGCAGTTGATTGAAAAACTTCACCCTGATTATGCAGAAGAAATAGCTGAATTAAACAAAGGTCCTTACAGATATTTTTATAATATGTTCATAATGAAAAAAGATGAATTTTTTGAGTATTCCCAATTTTTATTCCCGATTTTGGATGAATTCAAAAAACAGGTTGATATAAAAAATTACTCACAAAAAGCTTCAAGAGTTCTAGGCTACATGGGAGAATTTATTCTTTCACTATATGCATTTAAAAAGCATAAAGACTCAACAAAAAATATCAAAGAACTTTATTCCTCATTCATATTGGATACAAAAGAAAATGTTGAGATAAATCCAGCCTTTGAAACAAACAATAATGTCATTGCAATGAGTTCAAGCAATGAATACGTCCCGTATTTAAGCACTTGTTTGGAGTCATTAAAGTCTGTTGCAGACAAAAATCAGAATTATGACATAATAATTTTTGAAAGAAGCATTACAGAGAAAAACAAACAAATTCTTAAAAAACAAATCGAACGTGAAAATATATCCTTGAGATTTGTAAATCCCATGAATATTCTGACAAATTACGATTTACAATTTCCCAAACACTATAATTTAGAATGCTATTTCAGATTGACATCACCATTAATTCTAAAAAACTTCGGCAAAGTTTTATTTACAGATGTTGACCTTTTATTTTTAAAAGACCCATCAATAATATACAATGAAGATATTACAAACTACCCCCTTGCAGCCTGTCAGGATTTAATAATGGATGCATTTGTGAACAACACAAGCGACAGTTTGAACTGGGCAAAATATTTACGCGAAACTCTTGAACTGGTTGACATATATAAATATTTTAATACCGGAGTTATGCTTATTAACATCAAATATTTTAACGAAAATAATCTTTCGCGAAAAATACTTGAATTAGTAGCTAAAAACCAGTACAGAATTTTGGAGCAAGACGGACTGAATGCATTTTTTAAAACAAATATTAAATATATTGATACTGCTTGGAATTTTCCGGTAGCAAATATTTATTATGAAGCGATATTGTGTTTAATGCCGCAATATTGTCTGAGTAAATACGAAAAAGATGCGGCAGATCCTAATATCATGCATTTTGCTGGTAGACCTAAACCTTGGTATGCACCTGAAGAAAACCGCGCTCATGTATGGTGGTCATACGCGCGTAAAACTCCTTTTTATGAAGAAATTCTGAAAAGGATGACTATGAGTGGAATTGCGTTGCCCCCCCCCCCCGAAATGCTTGTCACATCAGCGATTACGCCCAGTATTGGAAATACAAAATTCTTCAAAACTTTGTTACGGGAGAAACCAAAAACCGCTACTACCGCAAAAAACACATCTACAAAGACAAAATCAAAGCCCGAAAATAATTTATCTTTTTCCATATATTCTCCGCGCTCAAAACTTAAGCTCTGCATAATGAAAGCGGCTTAAGAGTTGATAAGAGAATATTGGAGAAAGATAATGGATACTAATTTTAAAGGATTAAAACCGGCATTTATAGATAACTATACCGCTATTGCAATGAGCAGCAGTGATGAATATTTGCCGTATCTTTCAGTTTGCTTACAATCACTTGTCGATAATGCGTCTGATAAACATAATTACGATATAGTAATTTTTTCAAGTACTGAAATGTCATATAGAAAAAAGATTTTCCTGGAAACTTACACGGCAAAAAATATTTCTATTAGGTTCTACAACCCCAGAGAAATTCTGCAAAATGTCAAAATGGAAGTGACACATAACAATTTTCATGAAGTCTGTTACTATCGTTTAGCGGCGCCTATTGTCTTTAAACAGTATAAAAAGCTAATTTTTACAGACATCGATTTAATTTTCAATTGCGATTTAAAAATGTTATCTGATATTGATTTGGGTAACTGCACAATTGCAGCATGTGTTGAACCAATTTGGAAATATTTCAAAGACAATAATCTGCCTCTTAAAGGCGGTTTTTCCATTGAAGATTACAGCAAAAATATTTTGAAATTAAAAGAGATTGAAAAATATTATAACACAGGTGTAGTAGTTATCAATGTAGAAAAGTTCAATAGTAATAACAGTTTTGAAAAATTGCAAGATGCAATTAATGCACATTCTTTCATTTTTCAAGAACAATGCGCATTAAATTATATATTTCAGGATGATATCTACCAGCTCGACAGCCAATGGAATGTCGAAACTTTTTCAAATATGAAAAACATTTATGACAAAGATAAAACAAAAATAATACACTATCCGGGTCTTGAAAAGCCATGGTTTTATCCGGAAATGGAACTTGCAAATATTTGGTGGTCATATGCCAGAAAAACTCCTTTTTATGAAGAAATCATGAAAAGGATGACTATAAGCGGAATTGCGTTGCCCCCCCCCCCGGAAAACATTGTCAAATTAGTGATTACGCCCTCTATTGGAAATACAAAATCCTACAAAACTTTGTTACAGGAAAAACAAAACAAAGATATTTTAAGAAAAAGCATATTTACAAACAAAAGATACAGAACAAATAAGAACAAAATAATTTATTTATATCCTTCATAAATTTCAATAGTGTAAGAATTTGGCAGGACATAGAAAATAAAAAGGAGAAAAAATGGAAACCATAAATATTGTTTTAACATCAAGTGAATATTATGCACCATATACATATGTGCTTATGCTGTCAATTTTAGAAAATACTTCACGAGAAATAAAATTCTACATAATGACAAACGATATGACAGATTTAACAAAAGACAGATTTGAAAAACTTAAAGAAAAACATAACTTTGAAATTGAATATGTTGCTGTTGATACAAAAGATTACCCGTTGCCAAAACAGCAGAGAGCTAATGCCATTGTTTATTCAAAAATGAATCTTCCAAAATTTATTCCAAACTTAAAAAAATGTCTGGTATTTGATTCTGATATAATCGTGAAAATAGATGTAGGAGAGATATATGACATTGATTTAGGCGACAACTATGTTGCATGGGTTCCAGACCAAATCGACATAACACTTAAAAAAGAAAAAATGTGGCTGGATAATTTTAACATGCCAAAAAACAAGCAATACATTAACAGCGGCGTTCTATTACTTAATCTTGAAGCATATAAAAAAGATAATATCGAACAAAAATTGATTGAAAATTACAAAAAGTTTAAAGATGATATTTTATTTTTTGATCAAGACTTATTTTATATCACACTTTCAGACAAATGCATTTATCTTGACTATGAATACAACTACCTGTCACAAGCACCTTATACAGACCCAAAGCTTAAAAACAGATTACGACAATCTTCAAAAATTATTCACTATGGATTTGATTACAAACCATGGAATTATCCAGAAGAAGAACAAGCTGAGATATGGTGGCAATACGCTAGAAAAACACCCTTTTACGAAGAATTACTATATAGAATGAACTGCAATGCTGTTAATAATAAATTATATGAATCTCTAAACAGTATCTTCCATTATAATAAAAATCTGATTTTATATTATAAATACAAAATTCTGGTAAACCTTGTATTTGGCAAAACAAAAGAACGTTATAAATTCAAAAAACATTTTTTTAAGCAGAAGGTTAACAATGTAAGAAAATTAAAAAAGTAATAGGAGAGATTAATGAAATTACATATAGCATATACTGTAAGTGACGAATTTACACATTTTTTGTCTGTATCAATGGCATCCATTTTAAAAAATTCCAATTTGGCTGATGAATTTATTTTTTATATTTTAGGTTCTGATATAACTCCGGAAAATAAAAGAAAAATAGAAAGTTTAAAATCAATCAAAAATTTTGACATAGAATGGATAACCGTTCACGATAAAGATTTTAAGGATATTAAAGCCGGTGTTAATATGGCGTCAAATTATAGGATAAGAATCTCATCTTTAAAACCAGATTTAGATAAGATTTTATTTCTTGATGCAGATATGATTATTACATCAAGCCTTGCTGAATTATATTCACTAGATTTAAAAAATAATTATATTGCAGCCGTTGTAGATCCTGGCGTAAAACTCCAATATGAATATACAATAAAGCACAAAGAAAAGTTTCCAGATAGACGATTTAATACAGGTCTTATGCTGATAAATTTAGAAAAATGGCGATTGGACAATATTGAACAGAAGTTATTAGAAGGAATGAAATGGTATTCGAAATATTACTACATGTGGCCTGATCAAAATGTTATGAATATGGTATTTAAAGATTACATATTGGAACTGCCTGCAAAATATAACTGTTGTCCACTTCTAGCCCAACGAGGCTACTACCAGCAAGAAGGTCTTGAAGAAGAGGCTTTACAGAATCCTATTGTTATTCATTTTTGTGGAACTCCAAAACCATGGGAGTGTTTTGATATAAGAACCTGCAAAGAATTTAATACATTTCAGAATAAAGTCAGTATAAATCATAACTTATTATGGGATGATATATTTTGGACTTATGCAAAATTAACCCCTTATTATGAAGCTTTTATAGCGAAATATATAGATTACAGATTAAAAGAAACACAAATATCCGCCGAAATGGTAAAAAATATTGTAAACTATAAACAAAACAAATTCAAATATTGGCAATATAAATTGCTTTGCAACTTTGTATTTGGAAAAACCAGAGACAAATATTTTGAAAAAAAGAAACTTTATAAAGAAAAACTCAATTGTGCAAAAGAATTTATTTAATAACTGCAACTATGACATAAAAGATAAAAGCGACAGGAATTAATACTTCTGTTGTTTTTATTTTATATCAATGAGTATCTAATACCTCAACGGAATTTTCGAGCGGTTGACGGTCTTTTTGTCATACCCGAAATTCGCAAGCATGCGGCAGGTGCTTGTGTAGAAAATGTTCTCCTCCAATGTCGGGCCGATGTTGATTGAACTTACTGTCCGCTTCATAAACTTGTATTCAATATATGGAATAAAAAGACCGTTTTTCTCGAAAATTTTCGTCTGCTTGTAAGCGCTCATACTAAAATGGCTTATGAAAATAATCCTGTACTCTTTTTCGTCTTTGAAATAAGGATTTTTGAAAAACAAACTCACAACGCTTAAAATATCAATTAATTCAAACATGATATTCTGCTGCTTTTCGATATTTCTTTGAGTTTTCCTGCCGGATGCAATTTTATCAAACTGCCTGTTCCATTTTTCGAAAATCAGCTTGAGTATTGTAATCTGTGTTTCGCGGTTGTAGATTATGTTTCCGTAAACCGAATGGAAACCTTGTTTTTGCATATCTGCAATCAAATCTTTTTTGCAAAACCCGATATTATAACCCGTATAACTCTGGCCTTTTGAATAATTATTCCACAAAGTCAAATTGTCGCTGTCAGTTGAAAACGATATTGTATAATACTCATAACGGCTGCTGTAAGTATCGTTTCCGGAGATTATATTTTTATATTTCCTGTGAAAATGCTCTTTTATCCTGCTGAAAAGCTCCGAATTAAGCCCCGGCATTTCATCAATAAGCGAACCGATTAATTTATAGGAATACGTGACTTCTTCTTTGTCGTTAAGATAAAGCGCATTGGAAAATCTTATGGTTTCGGATTCCAGAATATTCAAAAGCTTTTCGGGCTTGGTGTAATGATAGAGATTGGAGTTTGAGCCGTCGTCAAGAATTTTTTTTACCTTGGGAATCTTTTTCAGTAAACCGTCATAATCAATCATAATCTGCTCCGAAACAAAAATGCAAAAACTTACATTTATATTATAACATATTTTTCAAAAAGTTTTGCGGCCTGCTAAAAAGTTTGTTGAAACTGAAAAACAGCCGCCTGAATTTCCAGACAGCTGTTTTTGTTAAATATTCAATAATAAAAAATTACTTTGAAATTCTTCCTGGAACCACAACTCCGCCCTTCAAATTCTTTTTGTAGAATTCAACATGCGGCTGAAGAACGCTGTCAAGAACTTCGGGGAATTCAATTCCTTTTGTAATTTTTTCAACGATTTCCTGATAAACTGTTGCAAATGCTCTCAATTGAGTCATTGCACCTGCAGCTTGAGGAGTTAAGCCCATGCCTGCAGTTTCAACGGTTTCAAGGAAAAATGCACCTGAAACGTCATAAGACTTGCTCAAAGCGTCAATATAGCTTTCTGCGTTTTCTCTGCATTCACCGTGGTCGCAAGGAACCGTCAAAGCGAAAACAAGTTTGTTTGCAGGGTTGAAATGAGCTTCTGCGCTGTGGTGCATTGCGTCAGGAACCTTTGCAACCTGTTTTAATGTGTCTTTTACAGATTCATTCTGCATTTGAGCGTGCCAGTAAACGGTGTTTTCAAAAATTGCACCCATATATTGATGAACTGAAGCTTCAATGCCGTTCATCTTAGCGTCAGCCCAGAAAATACCTTCTTTTAAAGCTTTGTTGCAGTCAATTTTATCACGCAATGATTTTGTTGAAATTTCTTGAGCAGCCTCAAGCATTTTAACCATATCGTCTTTTTTCATGCCCGCATAAGCAAGAGTGAACAAAGCATGGTCGTCAAAAGCAGAAAATCTTCCGCCAACGTCGTCATGGATGTACAAATCGCCAAGCCAGCCGTTTTCGTTTGAAGTTCTTCTAAGTTCGCTTTTTTCTTTATTGGCGTCTGTTACTGCGATGAAGTGTTTTGCAGCTGATTTTTCAGCTTCTTCCTGCGATTGGCCTTGTGATTTGTAAGCCTCGATAAGTCTTTCCTGAATTCTCAAAAATCCGTCTTTTGTTTCGAAAGTTGAACCTGATTTTGACGCAACCATGTAGTTTGAAGAAGTTACGTCGCCGCCGAGTCTGTAAATAAATCTTTCGAAACTTGCAGAATCAACATCAGAATAAAATTCAACAACATCATGGCAAACATTAAGCGCGTTAATACACAACATGTGTTCAACAGTATGTTTTGAGCCGCCTATGCCGAGAACGCTCAACTTTTTGCAACCGGTCTGGTTTTTTAATTTTTCTGCCAAAGAATAAATTTCATCAACTCTTTTAATTTGTTCCTGCGGAAGGTTTACCCAGTTTAAAAACTGGCCTTTCTGGTTTGCTCTTTTCGAAAATTCAGACACGAATTTTGAAACATTGCTTTCATATTTTGAAAAATCAAACCCCATAAAATCGGTTGATAATCCTAATTTACAAGTACAGACTTGAGTCATTTTACACTCTCCTTTTGTTAAATAAAAATAACTTTGCATTAATACTTTATCACGAATAAGAGAATAGGTGAAGGAGGTTGTAAATTTTGGGTGAGAAGTGAAAAGTGAAAAGTCCGTTACATATTAGATATTAGTAAAAATATTACAATAACAGAACTTATGAAACTATTTTCCCCTCCCCTTGCGGAGCAAAGGGAGCAGACAAGGTACGAGTCTAGCGACCCTGCTTCCCGCAGCGCAGCGAAGTGGTGAGGGGAAGATTTTCTGCGTGAGGCCTCCGAACGCTAGAAAATCAGGGGCGGGGTCTGGCAAAAATCCACTTTTACAAATATTACTTGTACAAGAGTTAAATTTCTGATAGAATAAAAACGTTGAAAGGGGCATTTATATGTTATATTACACCGATTTGCACATCCATTCCAAATATTCACGCGCCACAAGCAAAAGCTGCAATTTGGAAGAACTCGCAATCTGGGCAAAGAAAAAAGGTTTGAGTCTGATTGGAACCGGAGACTTTACACATCCGGCGTGGTTTGCGGAAATTCAGGATAAACTCGTCCCTTCAGGCAACGGAACCTTCAGACTGAAACCCGAAATCGAAAAGCAAATCGGGGCTTCCGTAAAATTTATTTTGACAGTTGAAATTTCAACAATTTATAAAAAATGGGATAAAACACGCAAAGTTCATCACGTTGTTTTCATGCCGAACCTTGAAACCGCGCAGAATTTCCGCCAAAAACTTGACGCAATCGGAAACATAAAATCCGACGGACGCCCGATTTTGGGATTGGACTCGCGCAACCTTTTAGAAACTGTTCTCGAATCCGGAGAAGACGGTTACATAATCCCCGCACACATTTGGACACCATGGTTTTCTGTTCTCGGTTCAAAATCAGGTTTTGACTCAATCGAAGACTGTTACGGCGATTTATCAGAACATATTTTTGCAGTTGAAACCGGGCTTTCATCAGACCCCGAGATGAACTGGCATGTTTCAAAACTGGACAAGTTCAGACTTGTCTCAAATTCCGACGCGCATTCGCCCTCAAAACTCGCACGCGAAGCGACTGTTTTCACAACAGAGCCTGATTATTATTCGATTATGAATGCCTTAAAAACAGGCGACGGATATTGCGGCACCGTGGAATTTTTCCCGGAAGAAGGCAAATATCACGAAGACGGCCATCGCAAATGCGGGGTTTGCCTGACGCCGGAAGAAACCAAAAAACTCAACGGGATTTGTCCTGTTTGCGGCAAACCAATGACAATCGGCGTGCTTTACAGGGTTAATGAACTTTCCGACCGCTTTGGCGAAGTTACACCGCCCCCGACTGCCGGAAATGTTTTCAGCCTCGTGCCTTTGCAGGAAATCCTTTCCGAAATTATGAATGTCGGCCCCGCAAGCAAATCTGTTGTTTATGAATACGAAAGACTTATAAACAAATTCGGCTCCGAACTTTCAATCCTGCAGGACATTCCGACAGATGAAATCTCAAAAGCCTCCACGCTTCTTGGCGAAGGGGTTTCGCGCCTGCGTGAAGGAAAAGTCATAAAACATGCCGGTTATGACGGCGAATACGGAGTTATCAGGCTTTTTGAAGAAGACGAACTCGTAAAAAAAAATTTTATAAACCTGAAACTTAATATTGATATTCCGCAAGCTGCACCTAAAAAGCCGCAAATTTCAAACTTCACTCCAGCGGCACAAATTTTACAGCAAACCACGGCTCAAGAGAAAAAACCTTCAAGCTATGAACTTGACGAATTTCAGCAAAACGCTGTTGAGAATGAAAGCAGTCATGTTTTAATCACAGCCGGCCCCGGGTCAGGCAAAACAACGGTTTTAACAAGACGCATTGCACACATGATTAAAAACCAAAATCTTCTGCCCGAAAACTTTCTTGCAATAACTTTCACCCGCCGCGCGTCCGCAGAGATGAGAGAAAGGCTAGAAAAGCTTTTAGGCGGGCAGTCAGCCAAGATTAATATTCACACCTTCCACTCGCTTTGCTTTTCGATTTTGAAAGAAAACTTTGAAAAAGCCGGCTTGAGTGAGGATTTCACAGTCATGTCCGAGCAGGAAAGGGCGCTTTGCGAAGAGGAAGAACTTCTCAATAACGCGCTTTCGTTTGATGATTTGATTCTGATTACTGTGAAACTTCTTGAAGAAAATCCTGAAATTTTGGACAAATACAAAGAACGTTTTCAATATGTTTCGGTGGACGAATATCAGGATATTGACGAAAATCAGTACAAATTAATTCGTCTTCTTGTGCCGTCGAATGGGAATATTTTTGTAATCGGCGACCCGAACCAGGCAATTT